>Ga0307507_10008992_pt1 | contig 13518 bp, 15 predicted proteins | sample 7_EM_MG_FD_207223 | JGI IMG/M metagenome (GOLD analysis project Ga0307507, IMG submission 207223) | Populus trichocarpa ectomycorrhiza microbial communities from riparian zone in the Pacific Northwest, United States - 7_EM | ecosystem: Host-associated > Plants > Roots > Unclassified | place...
TGGATTTTTACATAATATTTTATTTGTTTGGCCTTTGTTTGGCCACTTCTTGAAGCCCATACTCCCTGAAACCCCATACCCTGGGCAGTCCACCAAGGGGTATGGGTTATGAGGGAGTCGACTGTATAGAGAAAGAAAACACGAGAGATCAAAGAAAACTAAAAATAGCTACATCGGCTATTTCCACATACGCATCAATACTGATGCGTTTGAGAATAAAAGCCGGAATACTACAAAATCTGTAGTGTTCTGCAAAGAGAGGCTATAAAAATGTCGTGATACCCTAGTAAAATACCCCGGCTATTCGGATTTCATAAATTTACCATACTAAAAACACATGTAAAGTGTAGATAAGGATTTTAGTATTTAAGGAGTGTGTGGCTAGGTCAATATGCAAGGAATCATCCCGTGTTGACCAGTTGGCTGCACTCCAAGTAGAGACTTAGGAGGTGGGCAATTGTATACAATAAGGAGATTACTTCATGGTCAGATAGTACAGTGTGAACGAAGCCAGCATGCTTGGGAGTCAACTTGCTTGAAGACATTTGAATTGAGAGTTTTGGAAACAATGAGGCAGCGTACTCATACAACTTGTTTAGGAGGGCATAGGTATAATAAAAGCTCAAGGGAGTTAGAAAAGCCTACAGTAAAGTCATGTTTCATGTCAATAAAAAGAAACTGTTGAAAGAGACTTAGAATTTGAAAGTCCAGAGCCCCAGAAAAATCATAACTTCATTCTATTGAATTATCCTTTTTCTGGGGCTCTGGACTTTCAAATTCTAAGTCTGTTTCAACAGTTTCTTTTTATTGACATGAATCATGACTTTACTGTAGGCTTTTCTAACTCCCTTGAGCTTTTATTACACCTATGCACTGCTAAACAAGTTGTATAAGTATGCTGCCTTCCTTGTTTAAAGATACTGTTTCCAAAACTCTCAATTCAAATGTCTTCAAGCAACTTGACTCCCAAGCACACTGGCTTCGTTCACACTGTACTATCTGACCATGAAGTAATCTCCTTATTTTATACAAATGCCCACCTCCTAAGTCTCTACTTGGAGTGCAGCTAACTGGTCAACACGGCATGATTCCTTGTGTATTGACCTAGCTGCACACTCCTTAAATACTAAAATCCTTATCTATGCTTTTACATGTGTTTTTAGTACAGTAAATTATTTGCATTTTTAGTCTACTGAACAGGGCATGTCCAAAGACTCTCTGTACCATTGCAATTTGTACTTGGTGTTTATAAAGGAATGTGACTGGTAAAATCGCAAAAATTGTATGTTTATATGATTAAACTCATTTAATCCGTATCAAAGGGCCATTAAAATCAAACGATCAATACCACTGCAAGATTTCGCAACAAAATATCAAGTGGCAGACTCCATGAAAAAAATTTCTTATATCAATCCAACGGACGAGGCCCAAAAATTATGATTAGTTGAAGTAAGTATAATAAATACAATAAATATAGGGAATGGTGATGGCGCCGAAAGCCCTCCGTTAACCCAGCGTATTTAGAGGTTGACATTAACGGGGGAGCAGCCCACGACGATGAGGCCATCTAGAAAGGAGAGGACTAAGTTCAGAAGGGCAGACGCGAAAAAAAGAGACCCGTACGGAAAGTGTTGCCGTCGCAGCAAACGGGCTGCTCGGCGCTGATTGGTATAACCACTACCATGAAAATGTGTGGGGGAAAATGAACAAGACGACTTACCAGCCGCCGCCTTGGCCGATAGCGAGGGCGCTGATGGGAGTGCAACTAGTACCGACTTGACCGGTGAACTGGCTGAGGTTGATGTTCAAAAGGGATGCTAAGACGTTGGCCTGTTTTGAGTCAGACGCAAAGGTTTGGTTGCCTATAAAAGAAGTTTTTTAAAAAAAATTAGACCCATGCCTGGTGGTGGAAAGTTAGGGAGTTTGAACTGACAACATTGCATAGAGCCGGTGTTGCAAGAATTTTCGATCTCGGGGACGGGGGAGCCAGCGACAAAGGCAACGAGGGCAACGGTAACGAAGAGGACTTTAGAGAACATATTTGAATGAGCGACGGGATTTCGGGTGGGTAATTCAGAGAGTGTGTGTGATATGCAAAGACAAGTGAAAGTGGCGAAGTTGGGTATTCGACTGAAGAACCAATATCGTGTCGCACCTGCTTTTATAGATTTTTGCGACGCTCTAGCGGACCGCTCCCTTAATTCCCTTTGATTAGAAATATCAAATATCACATGGTGTTGATGGAAGAAAAAATTGTCAAGCTGGTGTCCCTCTAATTCGCTTCCTGCTGAAGCGGTGGTCACCTTGACAAAAGGGGAAGTCCCGTCACAAATCGGAAACTATCTTTTCACGAGTCTCCGATTCAATTTCTTCCCACGAGCTGCGCAAGGCCCTGCGTTATCGCTATAAAGACGCTTCTTATCGTTGGTCAAGTTACACTTGATCACCTGCAGTTGATGGAGTATCTTAACGAAAGGCCAACGCACCACGCAGTGACTGCCGCACTGTGCTGATCAATGGTAACGTGATCGTAACCACCATTAAGCGTCGTTGAAGTTTGGACGTACCGACAAAGACTTTGCAAGGACTCGGGATCCGGAAAATGCAATTGCGACGGGCAGAATTCCGAACTCAAAGCGAATAACTTGAAAAAATGTTTCCGTTGGCGAGGATTTGGCGCCCCAAAGACTGTATTTTGTCGATCACCGCTCAGAGACAGCAATCAACATAGTGGGGCTTTTTTGACGGTCTACGTCGAAACCGAGGACCCTTGAACAAGTCGACCAGGCTTAGTTGAGAGATTCTGTCGACCCTGGAAGCGGCAGCAATATACCGACAAATTGGTGGTTTTATTTTCGAAGGCACAGGGAGGAAAAGAAACCCATCAGAGAGAGGCTGGCAGCAGGCGCGGAAGCCTGTCAAGTGGAATTTGAGGGGAACTATAATCAATCATGCGTTAAATGGTTCAGAATGTTCCCAGTTGTGTCCAAGCTTTTCAATTTTAGAGAGAACCCAAGTTTGTGTGGAATTTGGTTTGAATTGGTGATGGCAAAACGGATAAAAGACCCATGTGAGAGTCGAATATGCATTGATCAAGGGCACAATGGCGAAGATCTTGCGACCTCGAAATTGGTTCAGTCCTCCATACCATAAGCTAACTTACACAGGAGGTTTGAGATATTCCGATAATTCCTGAAGCCTCGTGGATTTGTAACGCGTAACACTCGAGGGAATGGCTCCGAGAGGCGGAGCGGCGGCAGCCAGTTGCAAAAAGGGTGTTGAGGTTGAATTTGGATGATGGGAATCGAGTGGCTGTGCTGATGAACTCTGTCAACTGCCATCTCCCGGCTCCGTATCACAACCACAATTTTGTCTGAGCCCTTGAAAGTTTACATCCAAATCGATAACTCCGCAACGGTCACTCAGACACTACGGGTGGTCGATTCTTCGTTTCAGCAACCCCGGATCTGGTTTGATCTTCAGAAAGAAAATCCTCGTGATACACACATATCTAGGTGGCACTTGTACCCAAAGGCGGCGGACTTTCTTGACAGACTAGCCCTTCTCTCAAGGCCACAGTTTGAAAAACTTTTCTCTGAGAGAAGAAACTCAGGCTTTCTGGACCGTAGGAAAGCAACACGACAAAATCCTCACGCGTTCGTAAGTAAGTACTAGTCCATTGGGGTTTAGATGCTGATTTTGCCCCCTCAAACCTCAGGCCTCACCCGACAACCCCGGAGGGTTGCACCGCTAATCCCAGACTTATTTTGGTCTCTTTTTCTCTCTGCGCGTCTTCTCAAAATATCAGTGATGGGCCGGCGCAGTATTACCGCAGATTAGCCCTCTTTCGGCTTCTTCAAGGGTCGCGAAACGCGGAACGTGTGCTTGTATGTGAAAAAATTTCAGCGACGTTCGGAACTGAGATGTTATGAAAGATAGGAAATGTAACCTTTCGGAGCACAGTTGTTTAAGTCAATGTCTTTCCTTGTTCTCCACTGTCGCCGCAGGGTGCGCGCACGCTTTGCTTCGCTGCCGAGTGCCACCTGGTATGTGACTTGTGATGTAGCCCGGCGACAAATGCTGTGTCGGAGTAAGATCGTCACTTGTTTGATGCGCTGCTCGATTCGAAGCGGATGGGCAAAATCAAAGCTCACGGCATCCGAAAAAAAGGAATCAACGTCTTCGCAAGTTATGGAATTCCTTCGCGCCACACAATGAATCTGATTTGTACATTCAGCCCAAAAAACGGTCAAACGATGTTCCCTTTTGCCACCACCCCAATATCCGGGAAGCGAACTAGACGTAATTTATTCTTCCACTTCAAACAAAAAACACATTGAAGTCCGGGATATCTCAGCAAGGCGCTAAAAAATTACAAAAGGCCCCAGAGACCACTTGAGTTCTTCAGTCGAATAACCAACTTCGCCACTTACACTTTCTTTCCCAGCACCCAGTCTCCAAACCACAAACCACTCGTTCATTAAAAAATGTTCTCAAAAGTCTTCTTTGTTGCTGGCGCCCTCGTTGCTCTCGTCGCTGCCTCTCCAGTTCCAGGGATTGAGAATTCGTGCAACACCGGTTCCATGCACTGCTGTCAGCATCCCTCCGCTTCTCTCTTCGCTATCATTCTGATACAATTTTTTCTTTCATAGGCAACCAAACCTTCGATTCAAAGTCTGGCCAGGCCAATATCTTGACCTCCCTCTTGAACATAAACCTCGGCCAAGTTACTGGTCAGATTGGCACTTCTTGCACTCCTATTGATGTCCTTGCTGTTGGGCAAGGTGGCAGCTGGTAAGCTGTCCTATTTCTGGCTTGCCATAGTCATGCCCGTCTCGTGTAACAATTTTTATAGCGCTCAACATCCCGTTTGCTGCGAGGGAAATACGTACAGTACGTCTTTGTGTTTCTTTGGAGATATAGGCCTCCCAGCTAAAATAATTCCCTTTCAGAGGGTCTCGTCGTCGTCGGCTGCTCTCCCATCAATCTCTAAATTTTATCCCCCCAACGAACTTACATATCTTCTCCGACCAAGTTTTCATCCTGTTTCGATATTATGTTTGCGTACTTGTACATAACTCGTACTAATGGGCACTGGTCTTATCATTGGTTTTATCTGAATGCTCAAAATCTCTCTACCGACTCCTGTGAAATCACTTCAACAAAGCTTCAACTTCCCCAAGCCTTCATGTCGGACTCTGAATCGTAGCATCCATTTAGCGAGCTTCCGGGAATGAGACTTCGAGTTTACTTTATGTTAACTTGAAATACCACTAAGCTACGCGTAGCTTAGTGGTGTTTAACACCTGGAAAAAGATAAATATAAATTAGAGTGAGATGCAGCTGACCGTTTTGTTATTTGATGCATTTTTTAGAAGAGGACAAGGAGAGGAAGTTGAGGAAGCTTGGAGCAAGCTTGAAGCTTCGAGTCACGGTTGAGTCCTGGGGAGATTTTGAGGAGAAACTGCCGAACTGCCGAATGACTTGGATTGATTGAACTCCGCCCGAATTGTATGAACGATTGCTTTTCTTCACTCAAACAGCTACGTCACCGAAGATGGAATACGACTTTGACCACGCCCTCGACATCGACTTCAAGCTCCACTCAATCCCTGGCCGGTTTGCCTCAATTGAGAGACCACAGGCTGTGGTCTCGACGTCTTCTCATATAACTTGAATGTAAGTCGTACCTCCTTTCTTATAGTCTTGTTCTGACCCGCGTTCGCAGTATTTCATTGGTTATTCACCAACTTCTAGCTTTTCGTCTCCTCCGGCGAATCATATCTTACCCTTGAGTCCAAGGAAACAAGAGCGTGCGCTTCATTGGCAAATTTTCTTTCTGCTGCATTACGGCAAGATATTTTGCAAGTCTCAGTTGACATGAACCCAGCAGTGGGATCTTTGATAAGCCATGCAATTGGTCGGTCGTTCAGCATTCCTCTTTTCTCGCCCAGCGGCTAACCATTCATGCAGGCTAGTCGGACTTATCGCCCTCAACTTCGGGTTGTCGGCCGACACCCTGTCATGATGACTTTCACGATGACACCCTCTTGACATGTCTGTATCCCCCGAAATTGCGTTTCCTCATCCCGGCTTCCGGTGCCGCGTCGTGGACGAGGAAGTGCCCTGGTCGAGATCCAGGGACTGGATCACAAGACTCAATACTCAATACACACTTGGATGGATAAGCTGGAGCATTTGTCAAGCCCGACTATGAGAGTCATCAGCCTACAGCATTGACCATCTCCGTCAATCTAGGCTCTATGTCCTACGGTTATGTTTGCCCCGGGCCTCCATGTCCACCCTCCCCTACCCGTGTTCCATATGTTCGGCCAGCTCGACAACACGAAGATCACCCTCTTTTCGTGAAATTCGACGACAGGTGGATTGAGAGCTGGTTGGCAGTCTGTTGTGCATTGACGGTTGATGGGCGAGCGGAGAAATCTTTAGGGGTTGAAGGGATCGCTCGATTTCCTTGCGTTTTCTCGAGCACGGGAAAGTATTGTTTGAGCTGGAGCAGCATCGTTTGTCCCTCTGGCCGAGCTTATCTTCTTTACCACTCTCTCAAAGCCCAGATTTAGCTCCGTCTCCTTCCAGCTCCTGGTCCGGGCCTTCGTTCCACAGCAACAAACATCTCCAAGGAGATTGGGTGCTATGCATTTGGGCGCTGTTGGCCTTTGTCCATCGATGCCGTCAACGTTGATGTAATATGCCCATCGCGCCACCTTAAACCGCCGACATCTCTCCTATGGCTTTGATCCAATCTCGTCTTTTCCCACCTATCATAAGTTATAATGGCGAAGAATATCGTATCCGAAAGTCTGCGCCGTCTAGACCATTGTGGCCATGCGCGAACCATGCCCTGCCCCTTCCTCAGCTGTCTGGATGGGACATGCTTCCTCCGCGTGTTTATCAAACGTTCATCCAACGTTCAATCAGTTCACGATTAAACCAAGCGTCAGCTCACCTCTTGTCTTTGATTGGCATATCGGATTAAGTACGAGAATAGGGATTGCACTTTGTGAGGAGTCCTGATCAATTTTAGAATTTCTAGAGGACAACGCTTTTACGATTGCACAATGTGATGAAGCAAAGTTAAAGTCGGTGTCACTTGTCGCGACAGAAATGCGAGGGAGGAACGAGGACGTCGTCTGCTCTTACGCAGGTGTACTCACGTTCCCTTGAGGCCTACATTTATAACTTCCTGTTCGCCCATCTTTAACCTGTTTCCCCCTTCCAGAGCTAGTTGATAAGCATGTCTCCGAAACGGTCAAACACTGGGCTAGTCTCGAATTTCTTCAGCGCCGTCCGCCCAGCTACCAAGGATCGGCTAGCACCGCCAAATAATAAATATTCTAAGGCCTTTTCGTCATCATCCCCCTTCCTGGCTACGACATCTCTCCTTGGTATGGAACATGCGATTTTAACCCACGAACACTGAACCAATTCTTCTTTTGTAGGTAAAGTAGCCATCGTCACTGGGTCCTCTCGCTCCATTGGCGCTTCAGTTGCGAGGTGCCTAGGGGAACACGGAGCCAACGTGGTTGTAAACTACGTCAACGACGCCAAAGCGGCCGATGAAGTCGTACAGGCCATCAGGTCTCAGGGCAAAGGGGGCGCGATCGCCGTAAAATCAAACGCGGCGACGATGGAGGGAAGCCAATTCCTCCTTGACGAAGCCATTCGGACGTTTGGACATCTGGACATCCTCGTTTTGAATGCGGGGATTATGGGCAGTAGGCCGTTGGCTGAGGTTGATGAGTCGTTTTATGATTCTCATTTTGATACCAACGTCAAAGCGCCTTTGTTCATGGCCAAGGCGGCAGCTCCGCTCCTGTCGTCTCGTATGTATTATATCGGCGCATTTTACATTGACATAACTAAATGATCTTTTTCAAGCTGGAGGTCGTATTATTTTCTTCTCGTCCAGTCTCACAACCGCATCTAGTACGTCATGTCGAATGAGGATCTGCATTCCTGTCTGATAACATCTCATACCAGCCATCCTCCCCAACTCCCTCTGCTACCTCGCCACCAAAGGAGCTATCGAGCAGATTTCCCGTGTCCTCGCAAAGGACTTGGGCAGTCGTGGTATCACGGTTAACACCATCTCTCCTGGACCTGTTGATACGCCGCTCTTTCGGGAGGGAAAGCCGCACCACGTCATTGAAGCCATTGCGAAACAGAACCCTTCTAGACGTCTTGGAGAGCCTGATGATATTGCGCCATTAGTTGGTTTTCTAGCCAGTCAAGCGGCTCAATGGATTAATGGTCAGAATATTCGGGTGAATGGGGTAAGGATTGCGTTTTTGTGTTGGGAGTAATTTTCTGATTTATTGTTTTCCCGCGAAGGCATTCGTTGTTTGATGAAATGTAGGGCAAGTACCTCTTTTCGTCTTCGTATACTAGATAGATACTTGTTTTATAAGCTCTTGTTAAGATTTATTGGGTAATCCAGCCTGTCGACATCAAGGAGGATGTGTTAGACACTTGGGTCATCGCACGCTCTTCGCCTAGTAAATTTAGAAGTACTTATAACTGGGCACATTGAGCTCAAACCCGATATGAGTACCACGGGAGTACTTACATTACATGCGCAGAGTATAACGATAATCAAGGCAATCAAGCCGCTTTTGATGCATCAAACCACACCCGCCTCACCCAACGCCTTCGCCTGGTCACACTCCCACCACCCGCAACGTATGGTGAAGGCCGCGGGCCCAGCCACGTATCATTCGAATACACCCAACCATCTACAACACAAAACGCATCAGTCCCATCGAATCACATTGCCAACCACCAAAAGAAGTACGCCTACTTACCCCCATCCGCACCACACCCCGACCAATCACCCGTCAAATCCTTCCTCCAATCCTCTGTCTCGACGAAAGCCCATCCGTCAGATAGGGAGAAGGTCAAATTGCTGCTAGAGATTGCGCGCGGAACTCGATCAGTCCTTGCATGGGTGAAGAAAAAGGGTAAACAGACCTGACTTCCCCACTGCCTTCGACGCCACTCCACCCGTCTCGCCCCCTGGTCCATGCCATACGCTCACCGGGCTTGAGGTTCTGCTTACTCCATCCTCGTTGGGGCGGTGATGGTCCTGAGTTTGACGATGATAGATATGGTGAGTCCTGCGTGGACGGGGGGCCTGAAATGAGAGAGAGCGAGGGAAGGGGGGACGATTAGCATCAGAGGGAGGGAGGGTTGCAAGGGGGACAGAAAAGGACTAACCACCAAATCGCTCATTCTCCCACAACTCCACTTCCCTCAGCTCCGAGTTCCAAACGATATCCGTCAACCTGTCGTCATCCACTACACGCTGGACCATCATCGAGAGTGGCAAAAGCAGGCCCTTGGAGTCGTCGACGACTTCCTCTGGCTGTGCTTGGCGTTTCACAGCAGCTGTAATTCGTGCTTTCGCCAAATTCGCCTTTTTTATTACAACGGGGATGAGATCCCGAAGGGCTGGCCCGATAAAGGGGAGAAGGGCCCGACCGTAAGGGTGTGTCACTGCGAAAGGCGCTAGGCCCACGAAGAGGCAGACTTCCCGGATTGGGAAAGCGGGAAGGGAGATGAGGAAGAGAAGGGGCGGGAAGGAGACGATGAGGAGGGCGAGTATGTGTGGTGTGTATGGTGAATGGGAAGAAGGCGATGGATGGGTGGATATTGATCCCTGTGTGCGGGTGGCGGAGAAGTGCGCTGGGGAGAGGGAGAGGTGGTACGTGTATGGTTCGATGAGTGTGTGGGCGTCGGCGCTAAATGGATGGTAATTAGCAGAGTTTGGGGTGGATTGAAAGGGAAACAAACGGACAAGGCCCCCATTAAGTTTTGGATTCCTTGGATGTTGGCTTGCCAGGGTATGGGACCGTCTGTGGGTGGTGGGGGGAGGGCCTCATTCTCGGTAGGCTCGGACCCTGATGACGGGTACAAGGGGTCCGAACCAGGAGTGGAGGGATACGGATACGTGGCAAGGATGATGGTGATGAGTGATATGTGGGGTAGCAGCAGAATGAGACGAGGAAAGTAGCCTGGAAGTACTTTGTCAAGAAGAGAAACACGAAAGCGAACGGTGACGTACACAGCAGAGCGTAGGCCATCATCCAGATTGTCGTCACTTTCCAACCTCTCTTCCATAGAAGAATCTCCTCTATCCTATCCTGCAACCAAAACACTGGCCCAATCTTCGCCACAAACCGCTTAAAGTTGTTAGTCATCATCGGAAGCGAGAGCGGATCTTTCGATGATAATAACGTTGGTTTGGTGGGCTCGCCCTTCTTCTTTGGAATGGGTTTTGGCGTCGATGGACCTGGGCTCCCCAGAGGATTAGAAGGCAAGGACGATGAGAGCAATAGTTGTGGAAGGAAGGAAAGCGTTGGAGAGGTCAGGGAATCGAGGGACATTGATGAGGCTCTGCGTCTGAGCATCGGAGGAGATTGGGGTGGAGAGGGCATTGGAAGGCTTGTTGTGATCTTGGGCGCAGGCCTAATCTCATTCGTTTCGGATCCTGAGGTCGACGCTGCTCGTAGACGGGTTGCGGCAGCGGGTACGTCGACATAGTCGAGAGTCGCCATAGTAATGGGGTTGAAAACTATTTTATCGGTGAACACTGGTTGGCATATGATTCCGGTTGATTTCGTCTGCAATCAGGGCCTAAGTATTGCAAATGGCGAGTGTAGCCAATCCTTTATGAAGACAAAATACTTTAGCTGGCAAAATGAAAACTGGAATGGATGACATTCCATACCTACGATATTCAGCGCTCAAGGCGGCGTCGTGGTGTCCAAGTCCACTAGATTTAGAGCGTGCAAACGAGCCTGATTCTGAGCACCAATTTCAAGAACAAATTCACGGGAGTTGTGGAACCTAAGTATGATTCCTGCGATATCGTGGTTGGAGTTCAGGGGTGTTTATTCCCGCTACTTTAGTAGTGCGTTTTGTGGTGCACGGTCGGCTGGGAAAAAAATCGCATGGCAACTGAGACATCACGTGTAATCACGTTCTTTATGGCCTAAAAAAAAACAATGGAGGGTATTGACGACTATCAACGTGTCACCATCAAAGAAAAATAGACTGTAATAGCGGGCCATGCGGCTTGCCGCCCTACGTCGTTATTACATAATACTTTTCTTCTTAGAAAATCTCACGTGGCGCTCCTCCATTTTAGCCTCACGAAGGCCTCAAGGGCCTGCCAGTGACTGACTGCTAAGAACTCTACGCGCGTACTTTTGTGTGTGTTATCCCAACCTCCCAACCTCTATTATTTACTTCTACAAGATTCAACATCCATGTTGCTCTGGGATTGGCTCATTTGCGGAATTCCACCGTTCAATACAAATATTGTTTCGTGACTCCGTGAGCTCGAGCCAAGTTCTAGCCCCCATCTTTGAGGTCTGGAATAATGGACCCTACCGAGACCTCCATCGATTTCAATTTTTATACCTCACCTATCGCGATGGAACGACCAACTTCCATTAACGACGTTCCTCCTGAGCTTTTGGGAGAGATTTTCTATCAGTGCACTACACAATGCCCAGACGCCCCTCTTGTTCTCTCACGAGTATCACGTTCTTTTCACAAAGTCGTATACTCCACTCCAGGAATTTGGTACCATCTTCACCTTCCCATGGCCGAAACAACGGGCGTCGCATGCGACCGAAAAGCGGAATTGTGGTTTTCGGTGGGAGGGCTGTGCATGGTCGATATCTCTGTGGATATACGCAGAGTGTCGTTTGACGATAGGCAAGCGCGATCGATATCTTCTCCGAAACAGTTACTGGCAGCAGAACTTCCAGTTTCACATGTTCTCCGTCAACACATTGATCGACTCAGATCATTGAAGCTCCAAGCATCCTCCGAAATGGATGCCCAAGCGTTCCTTGATCCGATCTTCGCCCTGCCCCTCAATGCTGACGCGGTAGTCGCTCTCACCTCTCTCACCTTACAGCTTTCTCCAGATGCACGGTTGACTCCCATTGCCAATCAAGGTTCATACTTACCGGCGCAACAACCTTTCCCATTTCTACCCAACCTAACGGATCTCATCCTCATCAACCATAGCATTACCCCTCTAGCAACAGCACACTTGAGCAACCTCCAGACACTCTCCATTACCCTCCCCATCCGTTTCCCCCCAATCCCTCTCCACGTTATCCTCCATATTTTACGTTCCACCACATCCCTCGTACAGTTTAACCTCGAAGCTCGAGTGATCGACACTCATGCCGATCACGCGACCAGCGATGTCGAATCCAATAATACTCTCATCTACCTCCCCCACCTCACCCGACTTTCTCTTCGCACAAACTCCATTTCCTATATACTTCCTCACCTCCTTCTTCCCAACCTTACGTCCCTCCGGATCGACAACCTCGACGGAAGGCGTATCGGTAGTGCTGAAACAGTTGGAAACCTCCTCCGCAAACTTTTAGTCAGGATGGACCTTCCTTGTCCGGACCGTGTGGGTAGCGGTGGTCTGGAGACGCTGGAACTCATAAACGTACTTATTCTTCGCGGAGCTGATGAGACGGAAGGAGTGTGGGATTGGTGTTTTCGACGCATGAAGTCACTCGTCGGCCTTACGGTCAGCAACATCGACGCTTCACCGCTGATGGATATCCTTGCATCCCGAAATGAAGAAGGGGAGGCCATTTGTCCCCAGCTGGCGAACTTGAGCATTACGTCGTCAAACCCTCCTTTGGGAATCGAGATGTTCCGGATTGAGCGGTCAGATATCGACCTGAAGTTTCACGCTATTGCGGACCCGTTTGGCGGAGGAGATTTTGATTTTATTTCCCACTACGAGAACCCCACCCCTGCTGGCGCGCCTTTTTCCCCTCCATCGGCCCTCCCGTTTCGCGGCTCATTCCCCTACAATTCGAAACATTCTCGTCTTGACAAGGAGGCGACCGAAAAGGCGGATTGCGCAACTTAATGTATTTATATGTTGGGTAGTACGGGTGATATTTTTCGAGCTTTCGTTTGGAGGCCTGCATAGTTACGGGAATATTGTGTTATAGTACTTCAACCAATGCGGGAATTCCAGGCCATTATAACTGGTGTCCATACAGTAGACGGTTATATGCATAAAACACATTTATTTTTGGAGTTCGAGTATGGTGTAACGGCTAACATTACCGCCTTTCACGCGGTAGCTCGGGGTTCGATTCCCCGTACTCGAAGTCACAAGAGGACTTCCTTTTTATGTTTTATAATATTTTGCAATGAGATGCCCTCCTACGTAAATCAGTAACATCTCTACCACCAAAAACGAAGATAGATCTATCATGTGGCAACTTGATATTTTATCTAAAATAAATTTGGCCTGACGCCGCATGCGTGAAGGCGAGTTCAACTTCTCAATATTGTCAACGACGCCAAGTAGAGCGAATGGTTAGCGGTATGTCCGAAAGTCCGAATGGCTTCATCAAGGAGGAATTGGCTTCCCTCCATCGTCGCCGCGTTTGATTTTACGGCGATCGCACCTCCCTTGCCCTGAGACCTGATGGCCTGTACGAC
>Ga0307507_10008994_pt1 | contig 13513 bp, 10 predicted proteins | sample 7_EM_MG_FD_207223 | JGI IMG/M metagenome (GOLD analysis project Ga0307507, IMG submission 207223) | Populus trichocarpa ectomycorrhiza microbial communities from riparian zone in the Pacific Northwest, United States - 7_EM | ecosystem: Host-associated > Plants > Roots > Unclassified | place...
CGGGCAAGATCAGCTTTCTCGATGCCATCAAGGCACGGCTCCCCGATGCAACGATCGTCTTCAAGGAAGGCGTCGATCTGATCTACGGCGTTTCGGCCGCGCGAGGCTTGCCGCAACTGCCCTCGGGCGCGCTGCGCGCGTCGGATGATACCAGGGGGGCGCAAGGCACCTATTTCGATGGCGACGGCAAGCCAATCGAATCCCGCGTCGACCGCTGCCTTTGCGTGAGCCAGGGCAGCCAGTTTTCCGCAACCGTCACCACGTCACAGGCCGCGCCGAAAGGCACAGCCTCGGCGGTCTGGCGTGCGAAACTGCTGGCCGATGTGGCCGGTCGCTATCAATTCGATGCGGTGACGGACGCGGCCGTCACGCTGTCGATCGACGGTGCCCGCATCCTGTCCAAGGACAAGGGGCCGGCCGTTGCCGCCGGCGACCTCGATCTCGCCGCCGGGCCGCATGACATCGAGGTTCATCTCGCCGGCGAAGGCAATCTCAAGCTCGGCTGGAATCCGCCTGCGCCATCGATCGATGCTGATATTGCCGATGCCGTCAGTGCGGCGTCCGCGGCGGATATCGCGATCGTCGTCGCCCGAGACCTGGAGTCCGAGGAACTCGACCGTCCCACCCTCGCCCTTCCGAACGACCAGGACCGCCTCATTCAAGCCGTGCTCCGCGCCAATCCGCACACGATCGTGGTGCTGGCGACGGGAAGCGCCGTCACCATGCCCTGGCTCGACACTGCGCCGGCGGTCGTGGAGGCCTGGTATGGCGGAACCAGGGGCGCGGCGGCTCTGGCCGCGGTGATCTTCGGCGACGTCAATCCGAGCGGGCGGCTGCCGATCACCTTTCCGAAAGGGGATGACGACCTGCCGACCGCGGACAAGACCCAGTTTCCCGGTGTCGATCGTGTGACGCTGTATCGCGAGGGTCTTCGCAGCGGCTATCGCTACTTCAACGGCGCGAACGCCCCAAGACCTCTGTTTCCCTTCGGTTACGGGTTGTCCTATGCGACGTTCGCCTTCAGCGACATCGTAGCCGACCGCGCCGATTTCAGGATCGGTGATCCCGGTGAGGATGCCACCTTCAAGGGGCGCCCGGCCGTCTCGGTCGGCGTGAAGGTGACGAACACCGGCAAGGTCAAGGGCGCCGCCGTTCCCCAGCTCTATATCACCTATCCCGAGTCGTCCGGCGAGCCCGCGGCGCTGTTGCGTGCCTTCGACAAGGTCGAACTCGCGCCCGGCGAAACCAAGGCCGTCACCTTCGTTCTCGACCAGCGCGCGTTCTCCAACTTCAGCGAGCCGCGCAAGTCCTGGATCGTCGACCCGGGGATCTATCGGATCTCGATTGGTTCGTCCTCCGCTGACCGCCCCTTGAGCCTCAAGGTGGAAGCGACGGCGGGTCCTGAAGCTTCGAAATGAAGGCCGGCATTGCCGAGCACATGCGGAGATTCTGGGATTCCAGCCGGCGGGTTAGAGCCCACCGTATCAGCGCCAACGGGTCGCGCGCGAGTGTCGGGCCCAGCATGCCGCCCGAAGGCTGGAAAACAGCACCGGGGGTGCTAACGTAGACGGCGTCGAGCCCTCGCGTCGAAATGTCTGGTCATGCGAATAGTTATCGGCTTCCTCTCCGGCGTCGTCGGCATGCTCGCCGGATGGTTCGGCCTCGCGTTCCTGGTCATTGCGTTGGCCGGGCCGGACCGCGACGGCGGCGTCGCGATGGGCGCCTTTTTCAACATCGGCCCGCTTGGCGCGCTCATCGGGTTCGGCGTCGGTGTCTGGCTGTTCGTGAAGTTTGGCCTGGTCACCGAGGGCCCGGCGCCTGCGATTGCGCCGCCCTCCGAGCCGGTGAGCGCGTCGCCGGTTGCCGCTGCGGTCGCCCCGGCGACACGTCGAATGGCCCGTCCCTTCGCGGTCATCGTTTTGGCGATCGTCGGGGCTCTCGCGTGGTGGGCGTGGTACGAGCTGATACGATCGCCCTATCTGACGCACGGAGACATGACTCTCATGCTGCAATTCCGGCTCCCTGCGGACATGGCGGCGCCGGCTGACGTCAAGGACGTGGAGATCGTTCTCGACGAGGCAGGGCAACGCTGGCCGGCATATCTGAACGAGGCCGGCTGGCGCGGACATCAGGGCGACCGCGTGGTCATTCTCGCCAGCGTTGCGATGAGCTACAAGACGAGCCGGCGGGTCGTCACGCTGTCAATGCCCGGTGCACCCTCGCAGTCCTGGCCCCTCGATCTGTCCAGCGATCCCGATCCCACGCCGGGCTATTCGGCGTGGCTTGCGTCGAGGGACGCCCCCAACCCGATCGAGTTGAACTACCGGTTGACCGCCGACCGGTGATCCCTTGTTGTCGGCGCAGACGCGCCTCGGCGGGGAGATGAGCCATCCAGCCTCGTCAGTCTGCAGGCCTCATGTGCGCAGGTATCATGGGCCGCCATCGACGGAGTAGATACCGCTTCGCGGGCAGACCAGACCTTCGATGGAGGCCTTGACGAATTTTGCCTGCTGCTGATCGATTGTCCACGCAACCTGGACCGGCAAGTACTCAGTTGTGGGCGCGCCATCCAGGATGGCGACGATGACATCAGAGAGATCTCGGCCCTTGACCTGGCAGATGCCCGCGAAGGCGGGTGACTGCCTGGAATGCGCCGGAAACGGCAGCACATCGCGGACGATGCTGCGATCGATCAACAACATGAATTCCGCGCCACAGATCTGCCAATTGACCGAAGACAGCCGATCGGAGATCTCGTCGGCACCGAGGTCCTTCAGACCAAGCGCGCGATATTTCTTCTCGAGAACGACAACCCGTTCGTTCGATGCATGTTGGCCGATCAGCGCCTTGGGAATATCGGAGCCGCATCGTACCTTCTGGAATTCATCTGCGCGTGCGACCGGTCCCGACGCCAAGGAGATGAAAGCCAGCAGACAGGCAAGTGTCTTCACGTTCGTTCCCCGACTTGCGATCGCTTGATATCTTCTCGACGCGGCGCGCGCAACTTTCGGGTCAGTTTCGCACACCTCCTGCGCGCCCTTTTCTGTCGCAACTGTATCCCACGATGTGACGCTTTTCACATGGGAAAGGCACGCTTCAGCGCTTGCGTCAACCTCGTCTTCGTTATCGTAGCCGCTAGTCAGATGGTACGGTACGGCGCTGTGCGCGCCCCACCCGGGCATGCGATACCGACGCCAAGCGACCTGGATGAAGATCTGCTCCGGAGAGAGATCATGAAGATTCAGCGACTTCTCATCGCCCTCAGCGTTTTCAATCTCGGGCTCCTGGTGTTTCTGCTGGCGCAGGTCGAGGTGCGCTTCCTGGGATTTCGCTTTCTTCCCCGATCGGTCGAGGTGACTGGCGCCGGAGCGGTGCTCCGGGGTCGCGCGCTCGAGATCACCGACGACGAGGGGCGAGTTCGCGCAAGCATCAGGACGTACCCGGCGTCCGTCTTGCCGGACGGCACGACCTACCCGGAAACGGTCCTGCTTCGCCTGATCAATTCCCAAGGCGCGCCCAATGTCAAACTCGCTGCGGCGGAAGACGGTTCGACACTCCTTCTCGGCGGCGAAACCAACCCGGCCCATGTTCAGATCGCGGCGCGAGGGCCGACCATGGCCTTGAAGTTGACCAACAAGGACGGACAGCAGCAACTGGTCACGCCGTAAGACTACCCGTTGGGGCCCACCGTATCAGCGCAATGCGCGGCCCGACGAGCGCCAGAGCGCTCGCGTCGAGATGACAGGCTCCGGCGTCACCCGCCATCTCGGTGTTCCATAGCGGCGGATCATGATCCGCCCTGCGAGCTCTAGTGGATGATCTGGTTCAGGAAACTCTTCGCTCGCTCGGTGCGGGGCGCGTGGAAGAATGTGTTGGGATCGCCTTCTTCGACGATGGAGCCTCGATCCATGAAGACCACCCGATCAGCAACTTCGCGCGCGAAGCCCATTTCGTGCGTGACGCAGACCATGGTCATTCCCTCTTGTGCGAGTTCCACGATCGTTTCGAGCACCTCCTTGACCATCTCCGGATCGAGCGCGGAAGTCGGCTCGTCGAACAACATGATCTTTGGCTGCATGCAAAGCGCACGCGCGATGGCGACACGTTGCTGCTGGCCGCCCGAGAGCTGGGCCGGGTATTTGTTCGCCTGGTCGTGGATGCGCACCTTCCTGAGCAGCCCGATCGCGCGATCACGCGCCTCGGACCGGGAAAGGCCGCGAACCTTCATCGGAGCCAGCATGCAATTCTCGACAACCGAGAGATGCGGGAACAGGTTGAAGTTTTGAAATACCATGCCGACTTCGCAACGCACGCTGTTGATATCCGCCATACGATCGGTCAGCTCGACGCCGTCGACGACGATCCGGCCACCATCATGCTTTTCAATGTGATTGATGCATCGGATCAGCGTCGACTTGCCAGACCCCGAGGGCCCGCAAAGCACGATCTTTTCTCCCTTTGCGACGTTGAGAGTGACGTCGCTCAGAGCCGCAAAACTGCCGAACCGTTTCACCAGATTTTGCACAACGACCATCTGGAAAGGCTCAGCCGGGCGATTTGCGCTTTCCTGCAGCATGTTCGTCTCCCAATGTGAGATCAGACTGTGGCGTTTGCTTTTCAGATAGCCGACCGATTATCGATGCGCCCCAGTGAACGCGTAGCGCTTTCGAAGCAACCCGACGAACTGGGAGGCTGCGGAGCTGATAACGAGATAGACCGCCGCTACGGCGAGGTACATCTCGACAAGACGACCGTTGAGTTGCGCGAGCTTCGAAGCCGCGCCGACGAGATCGGTGAGCGAGAGAACATAGACGAGCGAGGTATCCTGGAACAGGATGATGGTCTGGCTCAGGATGATCGGACTGGCCACGCGGATCACCTGGGGCATGATCACGTTCCGATAGGCGTCGAAGGTCGACAATGCGAGCGCCTGACTCGCTTCGAATTGGCCTTTGTTCACCGCACGCAACCCGACGCGAATGATCTCCGAGTAATAGGCAGCCTCGAACAGGCCGAACGTGATGAAGGCTGTGTAGGTGGCGCCGATCGGAATCGGTCGGCCGTTTCCGCTCAGGTGCCCAAGCACGATCGGGACCAGGAAGAAGAACCAGAACAGGACGAGGATGAGAGGGATCGACCGGATCAGCGCGATGTAACCGCGCACGATTTGGCTGACGACCGGTATCGTGAAGTGCTGTACCAGGGCGAAGCAGGTCCCTAGAACCATGCCGATCAAGAAAGCCGCCGCGGTTAGCGCAAGAGAGAATAGCAATCCGGACCAGAGATAGGGCCACGCTTGCAGGATGATGGAGAAATCGAGGTTGTTCATTTCACGATCTCCACGGCGTCGGGCAAGGTGCCAGCTTGTTGCACCTCCTCCGTCAATTCCTGCCCGGTCATGTCCTTGACCGGGGTTGTGCCCGGGATGTGCACGGCCTTGTCGATCAGCATCATCGACTGATAGGCGATCAGGGCGAGAGCGAGATAGATGAGCGTTGCGGCACCGAAGGCCGTGAATGTCTGGAACGTGGCCTCGCTGATTTGGCGCGCTTGGGCGGTCAATTCCATCAGGCCGATCGTCAGCGCAACCGACGTGTTCTTGTAGACGCCCATCACCTCGCTGGTCAGGCTCGGCACGATGACGCGCAGGGCCTGCGGGAGGATGACGTGTCGATAGGTCAGGTATCCGCCAAGGCCAAGCGCGTTGGCCGCTTCGGTTTGCCCCCTCGGCAGGGCCTCGATCCCGGCTCGCACCTGTTCGGCGATGCGAGCGGCGGTGTACAGACCTAGGCACAGCAGCGCCGGAAAGAACGAGCCCCAGGGTGGCGGTATTTGCTTGATCGCATTTCCGAATGAGCTCGGGAGAACCTCGGGAAGCACGAAGTACCAGAGAAACATCTGCACCAGGACGGGGATGTTGCGGAAGATCTCCACGTACAGCCTGGCCAATGCTGCGAAGATGCGATTTTGTACCGTCCGGCCGATTCCGACGACGACCCCAACCCCGAACGCGATCCACCAGCCGAAGAACGCCAGCGCCAACGTCCAACCGAGACCCGAGAGGAGCCAGTCGATGTAGCGCTGACCGTCCGCCGTCTGTTCAAAAAGTACCTCGAACATCGCGAGCCTCACGTTTACAGGTGCGCGCGACGATCATCGTGAGATCGTCGCACGTGCCGCGCCACGACTAGTCTACCGCGTCGCTTGGATGCGCAATCCTCTCCTTGAGGGCATCCGTCAGCGGGAAAGCGAGATTCTCGCCCTTCGGCGGGATCGGGCTGGTGAACCACTTCGCGTACGTCTTCTCGAACTGGCCTGATGCCATTTGCTTGGAGAGAACATCGTCGACGAGCGCCTTGAAACCGATGTCCCCCTTCGTGAACATCAGCCCATAATAGATCTTTGCATAGCCTTCGGGGAGGAATGCCAACGCGTTCGAATTGGTCGAGGCAGCCTTGAGACCTGCGAGAAGGATATCATCCTCCATGAAAGCCACGGCGCGACCGGTGTTCAGCATCAGGAACGACTCGGCGTGATCTTTCGCCTGCACAATGTTGAAACCAAGCTGTTCCTTCGTGTTTACCGCCTGGGCGAATCCGACCGCGTTGGAGCCTTGAGTCACGACGATCGTCTTTCCCCTCAGGTCGGCGGAACTTCTCAGTCCGCTGTCAGCCTTCACGAGCCATCGCGGCTGGCTCACGAACGTCGCAACCGAAAACGAGACTTGCTCCTGTCGCTTTTTGTCGTTCGCCGTTCCTCCGCATTCGATGTCGACGGTACCGTTCTGGATCAGTGGAATTCGGTTCGATGAGTTGACTGGCGTATAGTTGACGGTGAGATTGGGCAGCTTGAGGTCCGCCTTGATCCGTTCGACGACTTCCGCGCAGATATCCAACGAGAACCCGACGGGCTTCTGATCGGCTCCGAGATAGGAAAAGGGAATGGAAGCCTCGCGGTAGCCTATCGTGATGGCGCTGCTGGACTTGATCTTGGTCAGGGTCGGGCCGTCCGCGGCGGCAGACGGCGCGACCATGGCGCCAACCGCCAAGAGGCCCGGCAGAAGTCCCAGTACCCGCGCAAAATTCCTCATATCCTGCATCCTCCTCGATAATCGAAGGTCTAAGCTGCCTTGCATGAAGTCTTCAGACCGCGCCGGCGGATAAGCTCGATCAGGCGGTCAACGTCGGCGATGGTGTTGAACATGCCGAACGACACACGAATGCCATCACGTTCGGGCGAAACCCGCACGTCGTTCCGTTCGAAGTAGCCAAGCCATTCGGCAGCAGGCAGACCGATGACGTAGATATGCGGCGCGCGATGCCGTCGGTCGCGTGGACCAACGAGGCGGACACCGAGATCATCCAGTTGGGCAATGAGATGGTCGCCGAGATCGAAACAATGGTTCTGGATGTTCTGCACGCCGATCTGCTCGATCATATCGAGCGAAGCTCCGAGCGCATGGATCGCCGGAAGATTGAAGTTGCCAAGCTCGAAACGCCGGGCGGTCGGAGCCGGCGTTAGGCCCTCCGAACGGGCTATGAGGTCGGCGGGTATTTCCGCCAAGCTGGCAGCAGCAAGATAGGTGGGCTCCAGTTCCTGCAGGGCCTTGTCCCAATAGAGCAGCCCGAGCCCCTGGGGGACGAGCAATCCCTTGTGACTTCCCGACCCGACGAATGCCGCCCGGATGGTCTTGACGTCGATCGGCACGACGCCGATCGCCTGCATGACGTCGACGATGAAGTAGAGATTCTTCTCCGCGCACAAGGCGCCGATGCTTTCGATGTCGAAGCGGTGTCCGGCGTGGAAAGTGACATGCGACATCGAGATCGCGCGGGTCTTCTCGTCGATGTGCGGAAGAAAGCTCTCAGCGTTGACGACTTCCGTCATCGGAAGGAAGTTCACCTCGACGCCCTTTTTTTGCAGATTGAGGAAGGCGTACGCGTTGTTCGGGTGATCGCCGTGGATCATCAGGACGTTGTCGCCTGCACGCAAAGGCAGCGCATTTGCCGCAATGTTCATGCTTTCCGAGGTGTTTTTCGTGAAAGCGATCTCGTCGACAGACGCGCCCAGGAAGCGCGCGACCTTGGCACGTGTCTGCTCGACTCGATCGAGCCAGACGCTTTTCGGTCCTGCCGTCTCCAGGCCCTCGCGAAGGACGAGCTCGATCGCCGCCTTCACGGGACGTGCGAGGGGCGCTTGGAACCCCGAGTCGAGATAGACCATCCTATCGGCGGCAGGGAATTCCTTCCGCACGGAATTCACGTCGTAGTAGCGAGGCATCCCACTCTCCTGTTGCGCGCCGCCGGCAGAGGAAGATTCGAGGCGGCGCGGTCGCAATCGATGTGCGTTGCACAACTCCTACTCACTCGCCGGCAACGCCAACTCTATGAGCATTCCAGTCGGCCGCTCAATAATTTTTTCATATTTCGATTGTTTTAGTTCCGAAAAATGATAATTTGTTATTCTAAAAGCCGTCGGAGGTGCGAATGGCTCAGCAAACCAAAGGCGATGGACCTCTCGATCGGGCATTTGCCATCGTTGGCCACGTCGCCGCGCAAACCAAAGCCGTTTCGGTGGCGGAGATCGCCAAAGCGCTTTCCCTCCCTCTTCCGACGGCGCACCGGCTAATCGGAAACCTGGAGGCGCGCGGCCTTCTTCAGAAGGCACTGGGAACGAAGCGATATGTGGTTGGCAATCAATTGGTCACGTTGTCTGCAAAGGTCATTGGCGCAGCCTTTCGCACGGCGCGTCGGCATGCGGTGTTGCGAGCGGCAGCGGGTGAGATTGGCGAGCAATGCGAGATCGGAGTCGTCCGCGACAATGTTGTTACCTACGTTGACAGCGTCCGGGTGTCACAACCGCAGGGTCTCCAATTCAATCCGGGCGAAGCCGCGCCACTGCACTGCACGTCGACCGGAAAGATCTACATAAGCCGTCTGCCCGAGACAGCGCGCGAAAAGCTGGTGCGGGCGCTCGCTCTGACGAAATATACGGAAACGACCATCGTGGATTGCGACGCGTTGATGAAGGTTCTGGAAGAAACCCGGCGCCGCGGCTGGGCCAAAACCAACGAAGAGTATGTGAAGGGAGTCGTTGGATGCGCCGTTCCCATCTTGTCGCCGGATCGCGAGTTAATCGCGTGCTTAGGCGTCTCAGTCCCGGTGGCGCGCGTAAGCTTCGCCGAACTGGACCGCTTTATCGTGCCACTCCAGAGAGCTGCCGCGCTCCTGTCGGAAACGATCCTCCATGGAGGCGACGATGGATTCGAGGAAGCCTGACGTCATTCGGCTCTTGGCACGTGTGGACATGCCGACTTGCCCTGACGAAATGCGCTAATCGGGGTAGCCCGGAAATAACCGGCGCACGGTGAGAACGACGCGATTGACGGATTGACCTGTTGTGCGCGCGGCATTGGCACTCATCCGCTCCGTTCCAATTCTTCACGATTACGACCTGATCGCGCCGATGATATCCATGGCAGACAGGTCGTTGCCCGACGGGCAATCTGCCACAGGGGTGAGCCGTCATTGCTGCGAGGAGCGACAGCAAACACTTCACGGAGGCATGAGCGACGGGCGGCGCACGGGCCAGCTGCTGACCATCAAGGCCCCCTCATCTGCGCGTGCGACCGGTCCCGACGCCAAGAAGATGAAAGCCAGCAGACAGGCAAGTTTCTTCACGTTCGTTCCCCGACTTGCGATCGCTTGATATCTTCTCGACGCGGTGCGCGCAACTTTCGCGTCGGTCTCAAGCCGAGGCGAACGTCAGACCGAAGGCGGGTTGGAGCCCGCGCAAAACGCGGCCCCGACGAGCACGAGAGCGCTCGCGCAACGAGACAGGCTTTGGCGTAACCCGCCATCTCGGCGATCCATAGGGCGTATCATGATCCGTCCTACTGGTGTCTAAAAAGGGCGAATTCCGGACATGTCCGGGCGGTCCGATCAAGTCGCAATTGGGGATAGACCGGCTGTGCCATCAGCCTGCCGGACAAGGCCGCCCTTGACCCGACGTGGACTCTCGCATCGACTACTAGTCAGCTTCGACGTAGCGAATGATGCTCTGATTTTGAACGTTTGCAACCAATTCATCCGCGCGGGACAAAAGCCGGCAGAGCAAAGAAGAGGAATTTGCCTGGTTGTAGCCGAGAGCGAGATCGACGGTTGGCGGGTGGCCCTCGAGCGCTCTAGCAACAACGTTTGGCGCCAGCATATTTTGCGCATAGAGCGGAACGAGGGTCACTCCGCCCGTGGATGCGACCAGCGACATGGCCGACGATATGTTCTCGCCTTCGTACTTTGCCTTGAGCACGATCCCAACCTTCGACGAATAATCCTGAATCACAGCGTGCAATACCGGAGACGTTCTCGCCGAGCTGACATAGATTTCACGGACAAGATCCTGTGGGCGAATCCTTTTGCGCGAGGCCAAGCGATGGTCTGCCGGCAGCACTACGATCAAGGGCTCCTTCGCCAACAACTTGAAGGTCACGCCTGCGTTCTGTTTCTCGGGGCGGAGAAAGGCTATGTCCAGCTTCCCGCGCGTTAATGCGAGGGCAAGTTCTGGCGAAGACTGACTCGTCAGGGTGACTTCGATCTCCGGCTCTTCCTCGCGGAGGATACGCAGTAAGTGGGGGAGCCACATCACCTCCAGCCCGACCATGAACCCCATAGAAAGTGCGGGCTTTTGCGGCTGCGCGATCCGCCGCGCACCATTTGTCGCCGCTTCAACTTGCGACAGCGCCAGCCGCGCGTGATCAAGAAAAACTCTTCCGGCATCGGTAAGCGCTACGCCACGCGCCTGGCGCTCCAGCAACCGCACGCCAACTTCGGATTCTAAATCACGAATCTGCCGGCTCAGGGACGGCTGTGAAGTGTTTAGGCGCCGCTGGGCAGCGGTCAAAAAGCTACCTTCCTCTGCAACTGCAATGAAATAGCGCAAATGCCGAAGTTCCATTTGCTATGCTCCCAAAGCATAGATCGCAGCCTACTAGGTATTTGTCTCTAGCGGAAGCAAGAATTACCTTCGCAGCGGTAACGCGTCGGCGGTCGGGTGTTGCCAAGGCAAGGGCTCGCTGGGGCCTTTTAATTTAAAACTCTGCCCCTGAAACCGAGTAACGCGTGGCTCAATGGATCAATTAATCGGCGTCCTTTCAATAAAATGTCTGACAACGCAGATGGAGCGTCTCGATGTCCACGATCACTACTAACGACGGTGTAAACATCTTCTACAAGGATTGGGGATCAGGTCAGCCGATCGTCTTCAGCCACGGTTGGCCGCTGACAGCGGACGATTGGGATGCCCAGATGACATTCTTCCTTCGTCACGGGTATCGGGTGATCGCGCACGACCGGCGCGGCCACGGCCGGTCGGACCAGCCCAGCACCGGCAACGACATGGACCACTGGGTTGCCGACCTTGCGGCCCTGACTGAACACCTCAACCTGCGCGACGCGATCCATATCGGGCACTCGACAGGTGGCGGTGAGGTGGCTCGATATGTCGCTCGTCACCAGGAGCGCGTCGCGAAGGCGGTGCTGGTCGCCTCACTGACGCCGAACATGTACCGGAGCGAGGACAACCCGTCCGGTCAACCGCCGGAGTGGTTCGAAGCGATCCGGGCAGGCGTGCTGGGCAACCGGTCGGAGTTCTACCGTTTCGTCCCTGAGAATCCGTTCTACGGCTACAACCTCGATGGGGCCAAGCCTTCCGAGGCAATCATCGCGAACTGGTGGCGCCAAGGCATGGCCGGCGGTGCCCTCGCTCACTACGCGACTGTCGACTCTTGGCTCGAAGATTATACCGAAGATCTCAAGAAGATCACCGTGCCGGTGCTGGTGATGCATGGCGACGCGGATCAAGTCGTCCCATTCGCAAGTTCCGTGCCGCGTGCGGTCGACCTGCTCAAGAACGGGTCGCTGAAAACCTATCCCGGGTACCCCCATGGCATGCTAACCACGCATGCGGATGTCCTCAACCCCGACCTGCTCTCGTTCATCGGGTCTTGACGACATCTCTCATCCATCATCGCCTTCCCGCACGAAGGAGATGCCGTTTGCAAGGCGGCCTCTCCTCCCAGTTCAGGAGACGGTATGCGACAGCCGCTTTTAGCACGAAGCTGCCGAACCGGGATGTCCGCCCCAATGGTCGCGACCTGGGGTAACCCGGACACGACGCCGACAGCTCCAATCGGTCGAGAATGCCCCGTACCAATCGACGTCCGTAATGGGCTGTTATCTATCGGACACCACGCCCAATCAGGCGCGCCTCGCCGGCGCTATGCTGTTCCCATCATGCGATCACCAGTGCGCGGCAATAGCCCGTAAGGCGGGTTGGAGCCGAAGGCGTGACCCGCCATCTTGGCGATCCATAACGGCGGATCATGATCCGTCCTACGAGCTCGACATGTGCAGCGCCGGGGACAATGTGCCGGTGCTTGTCCATGTTGGAGAGATCGCGAAGCTGTCCCGTCCAGAGGCATTCGTTGCACGGCGGCAATCGTTCAATTGGCGCAATACGAGTCGCGTTGACACCGACCAACACGGCCTTGCCACGCCCTGCAAAGTGCTTTGCCGCATCCGACCCGGTGGCTCGCAAATGCAGGAAATCCGCACGTCCGGTTTGATGAGCGGGGAAGGGAAACGGAACGCTCAACACGTCACCGCACCCCTCCTCGACTCGACGCCCGGCACCCCGACGCCGATGCCAGGTTCGTGTGCGTTTTACGGATTGCGCAATGATGGAATATTGCCGGTGATTTGCCCGACGAGTCAAAATGTTTTCGCGGGATCGTGGATGCCAGCGACCGCCAGGATCTCGTCAAACCTGTCGTATCCAGCCACGCGCGCGGTCCTCTCGCTCCCTCTCCCGCTTGCGGGGGAGGGTTGGGGTGGGGGCGCCACTCGGGGACTCTCGACGGGTCCGCCGCCGCACCCGCCGAAGCTGCGGCGAAGTCGGACACCTCTGGCGACGGAGGATGCGGGCTTCCCCCACCCCGACCCTCCCCCGCAAGCGGGAGAGGGAGACCAGTCGCGCCTGCCTCGATAGGAGTCGGACCCCGGAAATGCTGAGCCAGGCTACTTTGCATGGGGTTGTTTTCGATATTTTGGGTACGAGCCGCGCAGGCGATGCGGCTGGCCTGCCAGACCGGAGCCGGAGCCAGCCGATCTCCGGTCGACTTCCGGTATCGTTGCTCTGTTTGCAAAGGGTGGCAGATCGTCTGGCAAGGCTCGGGCATGGGATGCCGCGAGAGGTTGGCTACATGGCTCGTCGTGGCCACGCACGACCACGCGCTCCAGTTTACAGTCCTCGGCCAATCGCCTCGCCGCCCCTGCCCCCAGGCACGTGCGCGCCAGGCGCAGGGCACATGCCCCGGCTTGCCTCCGGCGGTGCGGACGCCTATGCAAGCCGGGCGCCGGCCGGCGATCGGCTTGCCACCCCGGCCATTCCGTGGTGTGAACGGCGGCCCCGGAGGGGCGCGAATCCCCGGTCTATCGAGACGATCTTACGGAAGATG
>Ga0307507_10008995_pt1 | contig 13509 bp, 12 predicted proteins | sample 7_EM_MG_FD_207223 | JGI IMG/M metagenome (GOLD analysis project Ga0307507, IMG submission 207223) | Populus trichocarpa ectomycorrhiza microbial communities from riparian zone in the Pacific Northwest, United States - 7_EM | ecosystem: Host-associated > Plants > Roots > Unclassified | place...
ACGCTATTGCGTCGTCATGTGAAAGCCTATGAGTCAACTGATCTCATAGTGTGAAAGATAACAAACCGATGACTAATAACTATTAGTCATGTGAGAGTCTGCCTTGCTTAGTCACCGTTTGTGACAGGATACCACTACCGGATCCACTATCGGAATGCGACACTTGCAATGGGTGCCACCGCCTCAAGCTTCACCAGCCACTCTGAGAGTTCGCCACCCTGAAAGGCAGCCACCAAAAACTCGGTAAACCATTCCTCCGAACCCTAATCCCCCAGCCCATGCCATTGGCCCGTCAACCCCGCCACCACCAACACATCAGCCGCCTACCACACCAACCCTATCCCTCATTTCTGGGGGTCAAAACGATCCCCCCTCCTTCCCAAAAACCCATAAAAAAGGAAAACCGTATCGTGGAGTCCTACTGCCTCCTGCTCGCCCATCGTAATGAAGGGTGCGAAAATCTGCCGATCGTTGAAAAATCGAAATTAATCATCGAAGATCATGCCGATAGAATTGGAAAGATAACTCTTGCGAGTAACATCAAACCAAAGGAAACGAAACCTCAGAAGAGGAATTGTTGAACTTGAAGCCATCGTGAGATTGGAAACCAGGAACCTGACCGGTCCACGGTGATAAAATGACACCTCACATGGCGTTGAAATTTCAATCGTTGTGGTTGTAGGGGTGACGGGGGTTGTACGAAAACTTTACCCATGGCACTTGTATAGTGTGTGGGGCATAACTAGTGCAGGCCAAACTATTTAATAGCGGATTTTATGAGAGATTGTGAACCGAGTTTGATGAGGCTGAACTTTCTTACCTGCCAACACAATCTTGATGTTCCAGACACTAGTGTGCACACCAGTCATGCACGATGCACACACTGTACAAGTACCTTTTTTGTCGAAAGGTCCTTGCAAATCTGGCTACGGCAAATGGGGAAGGCAAATCTTGGCTGAGAAGCACGAGTACGATGGTACTTGTACAAAATTGATCAAGTTGACTAGATAATATCTGCCTGCTAGTTTAACATATGTTTCAGCTCAGGGCTGTGATTTATGTATGATAAACATTGTATCGCAATGCACCGTATTATTTGTAAACTGGTATCCCAGCAGGGCAAGATTGCCCATACCTCACAAGGGGGTCCATATGGGTTTGGATGCCCGACACGGATATCATATAGAATTGCTGAAAAGGGGAAGGAAAAGAAGAGAAAAGGGGTGGGAAAGGGGGGGACCGGAGCAGGATGCGATATCTGAACTCGCTCCTAAGTCAGTATTGCATAGCGATATGGGCTGTCCAATTGCCCTTACCAAGTTGGGGTGGGATACCGATGCAGGTAGGGCAGAAATGAACTTCTGGGTCAAAGTACTCCCCCCCCACTGGACTAATTTTCCTTGACGAAATGATAGAAAGTGTGGACGTAACACAACCCGGCCCCCGAACTCGAATCTTACAAATGGAGGAAAGTGAAATATAAGCATGATCATTGAGTGACCACGATTGCCACCATGCTTGAGCTAACATCCAGCCCGCGCGCAGTTTTCACGAGTTTTGGATGTTACTTGCACTTCGTATAATTCGTTCTCTCTACTGGTGTCAAAACAACCCCCATCTCTACACTTCAGAGGAGGGAGGAAAGAAAAGGGATTTGTGAAAAACTAATGAACAATAGTGTGCCGAGAGGATCTAGAACAAGAAGGGAACAATAAGACCGAACACGACGGAAATTCCAAGTCACACTATCATATCAGATTAGATAGAAATAGCCCGCAGCTAACGCTAAAGCCTAGAATATAAACAGAAATTGGCAAATCCTGACTCAGCTACACAGGGAAATGTGTTGAGAGGTTTGAACGGGCATGTGATAAATTTATAAATCCCTGTCGCAAATGATTTCCTGCGATCAAAGTAAAAATATTTAATCTGAGCTTCCGCATTAGGCTTATCCCAGAAGGAAGAGAAAGAGGGGAATCAGACAAGGAAGTGTTGGAAGCTGAAGAAGGGGCCAGAGAGGGGGTGAGAGGGAGGAAGAAGAAGTAGGATGGACGTATTTGAGGGTCCCCCGAGATTCCTAAGGGAATGGTAAATAGGCAATGCGTATCGAAAAAAGCGGCAAGAGAGATAATGCGTCAGGTGACTGGGGCGGCATCGGGGGTAGCAGACGCTGAGCGCTGTAGTAGTGCTCTGATTCGCGTTTTGACACGCTGAATAGCTCGCCGGAGTGGGTTTCGGCGGTCGCTACCTGGTTTGTCGAGATGGACCCCATCTCGTTCGGGTTGTATCTTCGCAGCTCCCTCGCATCCATCATCAGCATCAGCGGACAAGATCAGTGTTTCGCCATCGTTATCCGGTTTGTCAGGGGCGACGTCATCCTGTCCAAGTAATATTTTCATGACTCCCTTGTGTCCATTCTGAGTAGCGCATTGGAGCGGTGTTTTGCCACTGCTATCTGGGTTGTTGGGATTGACGCCGTCCTGTCCGAGTAGAATTCTCACCAATTCCTCATGCCCAGCTGAGGCAGCATACCAGAGAGGCGTTGCCCCGTACTTATCTGGCTTGTCGGGGTTGACCTCATCTCGCCCAAGCAGAATTTTCACTACTCCTTCGTGTCCAGCCTCAGCAGCACAACAGAGCGGTGTTCGCCCGTCTTTATCTGGTTTGTCGGGGTTGGTGTCATCCCGTCCGAGTAGCATTTCCACAACTCCCTCGTGCCCTTCCTTGGCAGCACACCAGAGCGGTGTTTCACTAAACCCACCTGCCCTGTTGGGCTTGATGTCGTGCCGTCCGAGCAATATTTTCACCGCTCCTTCGTGCCCATTCTTAGCAGCACACCAGAGCGGGGTTTCCCCGGACTGATTAGGTTTGTCAGGATTGATGCTGGGTTGTGCGATTAGTATTCTCACCACCCCTTCGTGCCCATTTAAAGCAGCCCACACGAGAGGCGTACTACCTATATAGTCTATTTGGTTGATATCACAACCTCCAGCCTCAACTAACAAAGTCACAATCTCAACAATCCCGAAGAAGGATGCGCAGTGTAGAGGACTGAACATGGAGAGTTCCTCGGAAAAAGTCTCGAAGTAATCTGGTTTCTCTCCGCGCAACAGGATTTCAGTGGAAACGTGGCTGCTATAATCGTCAAATAGCTTCAATGCAAGCTGTTTCGCACAATCTGAAAGATCACGTTTTGCGTGCACCCCCCAATATAGAGAACCATATTCCAGAAAAGGGGTACCCCGGAGGTCGGGAGAGGGACTGTCCGAAAGATCCTTGACCTGGCGAGAATTCAAATAACTTAAGCATGTCTCTGCCATTGTCGAGTGGGCTCTGTCAAAAAGCTCAGGATGAGCCCGGAGGTACTCTTGAAACGTAAGGTGAATTAACCGGACCGTAGAAGCCCCCCCGTCTACGGAAACAAGCCCTTGGCAGCATCTTAGTACTGTCCCTATTGAAGGAACATTATTGGAATCAAGATCCGCTGATCCAATTTCGACTCCTAGAGCGTGACACAGTTCGTCGACCTTCAAGGGCCGCTCCGAATGAGAGATCCACATTAAAGCGGTTATGCCGAGCCTCGATTTCTCCCCTCCCTGTCCTTTTATCCGACTTAATGTCTCGCTATAGATACCTCCTAACTCTAGGCCGTCGGTCATCGCCTCGAGCTTTTGCCGCCTGTGACTGATTGTAGTTTCCCGCAGGATCGCATCGATATTCAATGAAACTAGCAGGAATCTGGATATGTATCAATTAGCGTATGACTGGAGGAAGCTTCTCCTCTGTCGTTGCTTCTACTTACGTTTCAGAAATGTCTTGGGATATTTCCTTTAGGATATAGGCACTCAGACTACTGTCCATCGCGCCTGGCGTCGTGTCTTTGTCTAGTCTGGAATGGAGGAAACTTATGATATCATGTCTTTGCGGAGTTATGGGCACAGTCACTGTGATTCCAGAGAGACGCCTCTCAACCTCAGGTTGGATCTGCGGTCTCCCTGTCATGAACACCCGAGTGCCTGGAGACCTCCGTAGAACCTGATTGAGGGAATCAAGAACCTTGACTCGATATCCCGCCACACATTCATCGAGACCGTCGATGCATATGAATGTGGGCTTTTCGGAAGCGGCAGTCTGTAGCATCTTAACAATATCGGCAAGTTGTAGTCCCCGTCCATCAGTCACCCTTTTGTGGTCGTTATATGCTTGGGTTATTTCCTCAGGTATCCCGTCCAGCCCTCTCACAAGTTCTTTGAGCACGGCACCCAGCATGTTCGTAGGTGACTGTTCTTTGCTGGCGGCGAAGTCGAAATAAAAACATGCAACGGTAGCATTTCGTTCCCGAGCCTGATCACACAACCTGTCTATCACTAATGAGCTAATATCACATCTTGTCAGTGCCTGCCCTTCTCCCATTCACCTCGGCTGGTCCTTGTTACCTAATAAAAGTCTTGCCAACACCCAGACCTCCATGGCAAAACAAAACCGCGTTATCGGGTTCATTTCTCGCACTACTGGCGATCCAGCTTTTAAATTCCTCGGTTTGCAACAGCCATTCCCCTACATTCTCGACCCGGTTCTGTCGAATGCCCTGGTGCCGTAGCGTCGGATCCAGTGGGGATAACCAGGCCAGGATATCCGATCGGTTATAGACAATTTCCGGGAGCCACACATTATTACCGGAGGAGCAACCAGACAAGGAGGGGGTGTTACTAAAAGAGTTGATAATATTAAAGGGGTTGCGAGCATTGGAGGGTCTGCCAGCGGTATTCAAGTTGTCGTGAAAGCGATATTGGGACATCTTCGCTGTCCGGAAACTGGCAGAGCAGAGGATGGGTGATGGGTTGATGGAATCACTTGGAGCTGAAGAAAAGCGGGGTCTTTGTGGAACCCTATGGGCACCTCATGACCGTCCAATCAATCTCCCCCAAAGCTCTGTCAGCGGCGCTCTCGCTGTGTCTGCCGCATCAAGAGTAAGAAGTGCCAACAGGAAAGGACAAAATTAGTCGAACACAAAAGATACATGACAACCATACTTCCTAGCACCCTACACTTCAGCCCCGCCTAAATAAATTGCTCCAGCTTGACCAAAACTAAACTATTTGGTCAACCTCTTTTTTGTTTCAGATACTAGGCCTCCTATTCTGCAGTTAGGCCAAATAGCTATTTTACTATTTTTGTTTTGGTTATCATTACGATAGGGTTGGTTGGGGAGTAGTGTTATCATAACTCAGGTTTTTCCTCTTCATTGATGTTCATTTAATTTTGACCACATACAATAGGAACAGAATTACCATAATTAGTGCAGTACTTGCAAAAAAGCACCCCCTCAATTCTGTTTCATTTCGCCTCCACACACTGTTACACTTGAGAATTATCATCTCCAAGTAGGCAGCAATTATCGCTATTATTTCCTAGCCCGTTTTATTACACCGTCACAAGCCGTCACTCGCCTAATCTAACTTTATAGATGCCGAAATATGCCCCAATGTGCGAACGCGGAACGGTAAAGACTTTACGCAACTTCAACTCACTGTATCATTCTTGCTTGTTATCAACCAAAAGAAAGGGCCGAATGGCCGAACATATATAGAGAACATCAGTGACCTCATCCGTCATGAAAAGGAGCCTGTTTCCTTTCTCCAGCCCAGAACGCATCATGAGTTCCAACCAAGTATACGCCTCTAAACTCGAAGAGTAGAAAGAAGCTTAGCCGATACGAAATAGCCGCCGAATAATCAAGACCCAACCGACGATGTCTCACCCACAAGATATATAACCCAACAGGATGGAATGATATAGGAAAGAAACACATTAGATAAAGCTGTTGTTTGAGGACAATCGAAGACAATGACAAGAAATTCAACAATAGATCTGAACTAAAGTCCACCTAGCATAGCACACAACACAGTCCAATGCAGCACAGTAGTTTTTGGTAACCTCACCTGATATTATTAGCCAGACCAGCTTCAGAAATATCACTTGAAATCGCAGTTAAGACCTAGAGGGGTGAGCGGGGGAGGGCTTTACCCACGAGGTGCGGACGAGGAAAAGAGATCCAGGTTGTCTTCTCGAAATACAGAACCAGCGCCGGGATTGCGGATAAATTTTGTGCTTCCCATTTCTTCTTCTTTTGTAGGGTCCTCTACACGCAACCCGCCTCATATACTTCCCTAAGCTTTATATTTAAGTCAGGCCTAAAAACCTGCCAACCTGCAGGCTTGCAGTCTAAAACCCGCTCGTTATAAAGAGACTCAACCCATCAGCATCTTTAGTGACCTGGCCCGGATGGTAATAGACACTATTACCCTGCATTAAATTTTATAGCTACTATATATAATATTTCGGGAGTGCGCCTTAGCCGTAGTTTACCGTGAGATTTAAACACTACAGAGTACCGTAATGTACCCTAATACCATTATCGGAGCACTGATGGCCCGGACGTGGGAAGATTTCCCCTACCTTGCTAGGGAGATAATATGAGTTTGTGGCGCTGAGCGGCCCCGGCCCGGGCGGCATACAGAATGCCTTAAGGAAGGCAAATGGGAATATTGCGGTGGGCAAAAGGAGATTAGGGCAGCATGGGATATCCCAACTCCCTCCTAAGTCTACATTGCAAAGCGCCATGGACCGTTCAACCGCGCTTGACAAGCCAAGGTAGACTGCCGGTGCTCGTAGGGTGCGATTTAATTCCACTATTAAAGAAATCCCGATCATACATTCCTAATTTTCTTTAATGGGCAAGACTAGAGAGTGCAGAGAACATTCAAATCTCACCTTCGAGCTCACAACTAAGGGGAAGTAGTATGGGACCACCATTTTGATTAAGCTATGTCTATAATGGAAACAAATCACTACCATACTTTCATCAGCAGCTAGCTTCTGGGCTGCCCTAAGTGAGTGCCAGAAATCACTTGCACTCTATATTCTTTTTTCTCTATATCCGTGTCTACGCGACCCTTATATCCGCACTTTACAGGGAGGAAGAATGAAAAGGGGTGATAGAACGAATAAATAAACAAGAAAATATCTAAAGATCTAGAACTAGAAAATAGCAATAAAAACAGACCCGGCGGATATTCTAGGCCACACCGGCCTATCATAATATAGCAGAAATAGCCCGCAACTAATACTGGGGTCCAGATTATAAATAGAAATTAGCAAGTCGTGAGTCGGCTATATGAAAAATTGCGTCTAGAAGTTTAGAAGGGTATATGATGGATCTGTGTGTCCCCATTGCATACAAGCTCCTTGTGCCAAAGGAAAAATTTTTATTTGAGTTTGTGGTTGGAAGGAAAGGAGAGACAGAGATTAGCGAGCCGTTGTTTCAAACTATGAGAGGAGGCAAGGAGGGGATGAGAGGAGAGGTATAACGGAGACAGGCCGGCTTGTAGAGCTTTCGCTGTCCTTTGAGAAATGCTATTTGGCTATTCATAGTTGAAAGTGGTGAGGGGATTGGTGCTTTTACGGCATTGGCCTTGCTGTGAGTTGCAGATGTTAGGCTGTGGTAGCGGTGTTAATCTTAAATAGCTACCGTTAGCAGCATATGAGCGGAGTGTTAGCTCGTTGATATTCGGTTTGTCGGGTTGACATCGTCGCATCCGAGTAGCATTTTCACCACTCCCCAGGGGCATTTGAAGCAGCACACCAGAACGATGTTTCGCTGAACTTGCTTGGTTTATCGAGGTTAACGTCGGCTTCCGAGTAGAATTTTCACCACTCCCTCGTGCCGATTGAGAATAGCACACACGAGTGGTGTTCGGCCGCGCTTATCTCGTTGGTCAGAGTTGATGTCGTGCCGCCCGAGCAGCAACCTCACTGGGCCCTCTTTCCCATTCTTAGCAGCCCGCCAGAGTACTGTTTCACCGTCTCTATTTCGACTGTTGGGGTTGGCGCCGTTCCGTCCGAGGAGTGTTTTCACCACTCCCTCGTGGCCATTCTGAGCAGCAATGGAAAGCGGTGTTGTGCCGTAATAATTAGGCTGGTTAGGGTCGATGTCGTCTCGCCCGAGTAGTATTTTCACCAATCCCTCATTCCCATACTGAGCAGCGGACCAGAGCGGTGATTCACCGTCCGCATTAGGTTTGTCGGGATCGGTGTCGTCCCGTCCGAGTAGTATTTTCGCTACTCGTTCGTGTTTATTGTTAGCAGCCCACCAGAAAGGCGTTTCGTGGTATAAAGTAGCTTTGCCGGGGTTGATGTCGTCTCGTCTGAGGAGTATTTTCACCACTCCCTCGTGCCCATTCGAAGCCGCCCATACAAGAGGCGTACTACCTGTGCAGTCTGTTTGGTTGATATCACAACCTTCCACCTCTACCAAAAAAGTTACACTCTCAACAATCCCGAAGAAGGATGCATAGTGTAAACCACTGAACAGGGAAAGTTCACCGAGAGAAGGTTCGAAGCAACACGGTTTCCATTGGTCCAAGAGGATTTCGGTGGAAATGTGGTTGCTGTAGTCGTCAAATAGCTGTAACGCAAGCTGTTTCGCACTCTCTGAAAGCTCTCTTTTGGCGTGCATTCCCCAATACAGAGAAGAATACTCCAGAAAGGGTGTGTCCCGGAGATCGCGAGAGGGACTGGTCGAAAGAGCTTTGACCTGAGGGGAATTCAGATAAATTAAACAGGTTTCTACTATTGTCGCGTGAGCTCTACCAAAAAGCTCAGGATGAGCCCGGAGGTACTCCTGGAGGGTAAAGTGAATTAACCGGATCGTGGAAACCTCTCCGTCTACAGAGACAAGTCCTTGACAACAGGCTAGCAATGTCGCTATTGAAGGAACATTGTCGCCATCAAGATCTAGCGATCCTATTTCGACTCCGAGAGCGTGACACAGTTCGTCGACTTTCAAGGGCCGCTCCGAGTGAGAGATCCACATCAAGGCGGCCATCCCGAGCCTCGATTTCTCTCCACCTTGCCCCTTTATCCGACTTAACGTCTCACTATAGGCACCCCCCAACCCCAACCCGTCGGTCATTGCGCTGAGCTTTCGTCGCCTACGAGCAATCGTGGTTTCCTGCAGGATCGCATCGATATTCAACGAGACTAGTAGAAACCTAGATATGGATATATCTGTTAGTGGACAGTGTGAAGGAGCTTCTCCGGTGCTATTGTCTCTACCTACATTTCAGAAATATCTTCGGGAATTTTCTTCAAGATATCTGCCTTCAGGCTACTGTCCATCGCATCTGGTGTTGTGTCTTCGTCTAGTTTTTTGCGAAGATAACTGATGATATCATCCCCTCGGAGTGATGCGTATAGTCATTACGCTTTTAGAAAGACGCTTCCCGACCTCAGCGGCTCAGCCTGGATATGCGATCTGGCTGTCACGAACACCCGAGTGCCTGGAGACCTCCGGAGAATTTGCTTAAGCGAATCTAGGAGCTTAATTCGATATCCTGCCACACATTCATCTAGAGCGTCAATGCATATGAATGTGGGCTTTTCTGAAGTGGTGGTCTATAGCATCTTCACAATATCGGCAAGCCGCGGTCCCCGTCCATCAATTACCTTTCTATGATCCTCATATGCTTGCGATATTTCCTTGGGTATCTCTTCCAGTCCGCTCACGACTGTTTGAGCAGAGCCCCCAGCATTCTCGCTGGTGACTGCTCCTTTCGGGCTGCAAAGTCAAAGTAAAAACATGCAACCGCCACCCTTCGGCCCCTAGCTTGATCACACAACCTGTCTATCACCAGCGAGCTAACATCACAGCTCGTCAGCACTTGCCTTTCTTCCATTCATCGAGGTTCGTCCTTGCTACCTAATGCAAGTCTTGCCCACCCCCGGATCTCCGTAGCAAAACAGGACTGCATTATCGGATTTGTTTCCCCCACTGCCAGCCTGCCAGCTTCTAAATTCCTCGGTCCGCAAGAGCCATTTCCCCACATTTCCCACCCGACTGTCCCGAATAGCTTGATGCCGCAACTTTGGGTTGGGTGGGGATAACCAGGCTAGGATATCTGATCGATCAACGGCAACGGTAAAGTTATTAACAGTATTCAAAGAGTTGATATTATTGCTGAATGATTGAGACATTTTCTGTTTTTTGTGGCTTCGAGTATTGTAGATGATGGATGATAAGGCGGTTGGCTGCCAGTTCCGGAATCCCTTCGGGCTGAAGAAAAGAGGGGTCTTTTGTGGAGCCTCATTGATGCCTCAGGACTGTCCAGTCAATCCCTGCCCAAGATTTGTCAACCCTGGGTGCAGTATGTTTACGGCATCAACCGGGACACATGCCACACCCCTTTTAATGTTGCCCTGCGCCACACCACGAGCCCCCTAGAGTGCCTGGTGTGGAATCGTCTCTCTTAGTAGTATCATAGTTATGCAGGTATGATGCCAAACCCCTTGTAAATGAATTAACCGAAAACTTTGCATATCATCTAACTTAAAAACTTCTTCCCGCAGCCTCGCAGCTTATCGGGTTTTCACGGCTAGACAACGCTTTTTAACATTCACCATAATATTATTACGACAGCAATACATCCATCATAATTTACCCCATCTCCCCAGTAACCGAGGCGTAAATTCGTCAAACCAGAAACCCTCCGACGGCTAATTAGGTGATAACTCAAAGAGTTATTAAATCCCAACGGTCTTCTATCACTAATTAACTACTTGTAACCGAGATAATAGAATAAATCCCCGGCGAACAAACTCTAAAAGAAATCACGACATGGGCGACACAATAATATAACCCGCTATGCCTCTAAAAAAAAAGAAGAAAAAAAACTCATCCCCACTTACGCCTAGGTTACAATCTTACCTTCAACCTGGGAGCAGTCATGGCTATTCTCAACATCACAGACCATCACTCGTATAGTCAAAATTTATTAGCGAAAGAAAAGAGGGGTCTTGTGTGGAACCTCCGCAGGGATGCCTCACGACTGTCTAATTAATCCCTACTAAGACTCTGCCCACAATATTCCCCGTCTGCCCACTGCATCTGTCGCAACAAATGCCACATTCGTTAAAATGTTTTAAACGGCGACGAGAACGACAACCGCGAAACTGCGAAATCGCGATAACTAAAACAAAACGCTGAGAGCTAAGGCAACACAAAGGACTTTGGCCGCCAACGTACAACTTGGGAGTGGGGAACTTTCTTCTCTCATTCAACCGCTTGCTCTCTCGGTCAACCACCCAACTAACTAACCCATTTTTCAAAGTCAAGTACATTGAGATGGTTATTAATAAGAGAAAAAATGAAATCAAGAGATATGTGGAAAAGTGAAAAGAAAAAAAGGAAATCTACTGAAGGCTTCCTTTTTGCAGTTCCCATGGAAACGTTCCACTGCTGGAAGAGTTTGGTGAGGTTGTCGCTGCCCTTGTCGCTGGAGATCGTTTGCCACCGATATATCCAGTGATGACAATGGGGGCGCTTCGGGGCAACGTAGGGGAGGGGGGTGAGAAAAAAAATGAAGAATCTGGCGATAAAGTACGCGAGGTGTAGGAAGCTTGATGGTCCCATGGCTTGGGGATAACGGTGAAAGCTATATATGCTGGAGGTTCACAGACCCATCGTTGGGGAGCTATGACCCCACGCTTGGCAAGTAACCGGCTAAACCTTTTTCCAACGCCCCCCCCTCCCGAGACGCGTTCCCATGAATGAGCGATCCCCTATGCGCTTTGCCTAATTAGCAATGAGTTATTCCAACCCAGCATCTAGTTAACAATAAAGGCAAGAAGAATATATAAACTAATGAAGTCCTCTCCTCCTTCCAGCGATCACGACACACATCTTTTCTCTTACGCGTGCAGCACGTCCCCTTTTCCCCTTTTCCCCTGTCCTGACTCCAGTGCTAACAAAGGGAAAAACATATAATACTTCTCAAAGAATTCACTCTTTCCATAGCCCCCATGCATCCAACTCTTTCATGGTCATATTGCTCCCGGCGCTGCACCGATTCCAAGCGCATATCCGAACCCTTTGTGCGAACAAGAAAGCGATAAGCTGAGCATGCCGAGCAACGCCAAATACTTCTAACAAAAGCATCCACGATAGTAATTTTTCTTTAATCAGCAAGAGTAGAAAGTGTCGGAAGTCTCTCAACCTCACCTTCGAGCTCAAAAATGGGAGGAAAGTGGTATGTAAGCATGATATCTATTAAAGTACCAGTATATCCACAGTGGGCACCAATCACGGCCGTTCCAGAGTCAACGGCTGGCGCTCGGGTGATTAGATTTCGGGGGGTTGATTTTTTTCCTCTCTGTAGTTGTATCTAAACAGGTCTTATGCCTACGCCTACGCCTCAGGGGGGAAGGAAGAGGGAAAAAAAGGATATTTAGGGAAAAAAAAGGCGAACGATAAAAATTTAATGTGGAAAGAGAGCTTAGAACTAGAAAACAACAATAAGTGCAAAAAAAGACGGGATTCCATGATACACCCTCTTATTCTAATACAACAGAAATAGCCTGCAGCCAAAGCCAAAGCCTAGATTATGAAAAAAAAATTGGCGAATCTAGATCCGCGCAACATAAGAAAATGTATGTAGAGGGTCGGACTAGTATGTGATAGATATGTGCACCCCCACCGCAAATGACTTCTGCCACGAATCGAGAAATATTTAAGGTGAAGGGAAGACGCGATTACTACAAAAGGGCATTTCAAGCTACTGGAGGGAATAGGGAGTCATAGATTCTCGGGACCGGAATAGTGCAACCACTCCCGCATGGCCACGGCTAGCAGCCCACGAGAGCGGTGTTTGGCCATCATTATCTGGTTTGTCGGGGTCCACATCATCCCGTCCTAGTAGAACTTTCACGACTCTCTCGTGCCCATTTTTAGCTGCGCGCAAGAGAGCTGTTTGGCCGTACCTGTCGGGTTGGTCGGGGTTGACGTCATCCCGCCTGAGTAGTATTTTCACCACTCCCTCGTGTCCCTTCAGAGCAGCAGACCCGAGGGGTGTTCGGCCGTACCTGTCAGGTTTGTCAGGGTTGACGTCATCCTGCCCGAGTAGTAGTTTCACCACTCCCTCATGCCCTTTCAGAGCTGCCCACCAGAGTGGTGTTTCTCCGTCGCTGTTTGGACTGTCAGGGTAGACGTCGTCTCGTCCGAGCAGCATTTTCACCAGTCCTTCGTGCCCACTAGAAGCAGCCGACAAGAGCGGTGTCTCACCGCCATAATTTGGACTGCAGGGGTCAACGTCGTCCCTTCCGAGCAGTATTTTCACAACTCCCTCATGTCCTTCTGAAATAGCACGCCAGAGCGGTGTTTCTCCCTGACTATTCGGACTATTGGCGTCAACGTCGTCGCGCCTTAGCAAATTTTTCACCAGTCCCTCGTGCCCATCGCGAGCAGCACACCAGAGTGGGGTATTGCCCTCCTCATTCAAATAAATAGGCTATGTTCGATAGAGAGTAATGCGGTCCTTATTCTTTTCTGTGCTGCCAGCAGCGTCCTATATATACACAAAACTCTCATACAGAAAAACCTCTCTTCCCATCGTCTGACTCTCCATCATATTTTCCTCACATGCTTTTTGCTTCTCCCAACTAACTCCTTCAAAC
>Ga0307507_10008996_pt1 | contig 13508 bp, 2 predicted proteins | sample 7_EM_MG_FD_207223 | JGI IMG/M metagenome (GOLD analysis project Ga0307507, IMG submission 207223) | Populus trichocarpa ectomycorrhiza microbial communities from riparian zone in the Pacific Northwest, United States - 7_EM | ecosystem: Host-associated > Plants > Roots > Unclassified | place...
GTAGATGGAATTAGGTAGACTTTTTAGGTATAGGGTAGATATTAGTAGAAATTTTAAACTAGTAGATCCTAGTGGATTTTTCAGATTTTAGTTTAGAGTCTAAGTAGTAAGTTATAAGGCACTTCTGCTTATAATAGGAGGCGGTAAATAGAAGCTTAAGGTTGTCCTAATTAATAGTTACCTTATATAGCTTTATCTAGGGTTGTCTAAGAATTACTAGGTAACCTAGGGTAGTCACAAAGAGCTTAATTAATTCTTTATAGTTTAGGTATTAGAGTCTTAGGGCTGCTATATAAGTAATACGGCCCAAGATAGTGCGTTTGCTATTAAATCCAAATATGTTAATATGCCAGTTAAGGGGTATTAGGGTAAACCTATTATCTTATATAAAGATTTTATTAATAAATCCTATGCTACTGGCTCCTGTGTTAACTAGGACTCAAGTACTAGCCCATTAATTATTCTGCCAAAGACAATAGTTAATAGTTATGCTGCGATCCTAAGAGTTAGAGTTTATAACATCTAGAGCATTTAATAAGATCCTAAGGCAGCGCCGTCCTAGAGAGCGACTTAGCTCTAGGATCTTCCTTTTAGAGGTAACTAGGGCGGGGTTCTTATAGAGCGTCGGTTGGAGCTTCGTCCTTATAAATAGTATTTACTAGATATGGGGCTAGAACTAGGCAAAAATTGGGGTTAGTAGCCAGAGCTTAATTAAGACAATCTACCACTTATTTGTTTATATGTTTGGGATAGTAGGACACCGCCTATACCGGTTGTTTATATATATGTTTAGGGCAATAGGACAGAGCAGTAACTTAAGAGGTAAGCATTGCTTCCGTACTTAAAGCAAAGGCTATATTTAATACGTTGTTCTTATTTAACAGATCCTTTTAGAGTGTAGGAGAGGGTTCCAGTGTTAATATCTATGGCGTCTAGGTGCTTAGGCTAAGATAATAACTTAGTGGACGTTTACGGGGTTATTGTATTATATTAAGGAGCAGACTTTAGTGTTAGGCGTAATATATTATTATACCGTTTATTAATAACGTTTGTGCAGGCGTTAAGGGCTCCTGGTAGGTCTATACCTATTAGGGAGGTTTTTAGTTTAGGACTTAGGAATTTAATAAGGTTATTAACTAGTGTAGAGTCGTTCCAGCCTATTTTCTTTGCGTAACGGTTAAATTTGGAAAAGTATACTGGAAAGCTTTTCATTCCTTAAGTTATATAGTTTATCTTTCTTTAAGCAGTAGCTTGGTGATTTAGGTTACTATATATAGCTTTAAGAAATATAACTAGACTTTGTACTAAGTTCGGTTAAAGGGGTTTAATAAGGTTAGCTATATCTCCTCCTAGTTAACTTAGGGCGTAGCAGAGTCAGTTGGCTTTAGTTAGGTAGCAGTTAGCATTACCAGTTAGCTTATTTTTAAGCTGGCTTAGAAATAATTGGAGTTCTTATTATTTACCAGTGAATATTGGGGGGTTTAGTAGTTGTTTAGATTGTTATAGTGCAGTAGATGGATTTACAGGATAAATATCTGCAGCTAGCTTAGGGTTTACACCCGACAAGCCAGGTCTAGAATTGGTTATTTTTATCTTATCTATAGGTGGCGTGTTAGCAGCCTCTTAGGCTAGTATTTAGTCTTAGAACCCTAACGCGAGTGTCTTTAGGGCGCGGACTTCTTCTTAAAGTGCTTTAATTAATTCCTAGTACCGTGCTTCTTGTTTAGCTTATTGTTTAGCTATAGCGGCCTAGTTTTATGCGAGGGCGTCTATAAAAGACTTCTATATATTTGCCAATTGTTTTTAGAGTGCGGATATAATATTAGCGGCTATTATAGGGGCTTTAGGGTTATTCTACATTTTGGAGGGTAGTATATAGGGTTAACGCAATATAGTGTTACGGAGTAAGCATAAGCGGTAATAATATATAGCGAAGTAGATATTATTAAGCTATATATATAAACTATGTAATAAGGTTAAGACGTTGTATAAGGAAAGAAGGTAAGGAAACGGGAAAAAAGGGGTATATATTGTTAACTTGGTTGCTTAGTTAATACGTACATGGGGCGGAATAGGCTTTAGGTTATAGTCCTAGCGGAACTTAGCAGAATGTGGCGGAATATAGTGGAGGACGGCAAACTGCCGTAGATTGCCGTCACGTAATAGCAAATTGCCTTAGATTGCCGTCATGTGTCTTAATTAACTAAGTCGTTAATATGGAGATTGAGACGGTGGAAACAGGTGGACGTGTGTAAGGTGTCACGGAGGTATCCCATGACAGTTGTCTACTAAAGGTATAATATCCGTTTAATTAATTTAGTTAATATTCTTACTTATTATACCTAAAGCTTCTTCTTCTTTACAAGCATAACCCCATGCTTATACCGTGGTTACTATACTATCTCTTAATAAGATAATGCTGTCTCTATATTCTCGTTATGCGAAAGAGGGGTTAGTTTATATTACGTTAGTAAGTCCTTTGTCTTAGCAACCCTTTTCTTATTTAGAGTGCACTAAAGCAAATATCCAATTGTCTTGCGACGTTCGCTCTGTTTCTAACGCTAAGTATACACATTCTATTACTCTTAATAGTCTTTAAATACCCTTATTAATTGCTATTAGGGTCCTAGGTTTAATCTACCGCTATAAAACTTAATAGTAAGCTGACTTAGGCTCTAGCAGATTTAGAACGTTTTTATAATGCTAAATAGAGGGCCCTTAAGGTCCATATCGCTGCGTCTACTCATCTGCTTTATCTTAAGAAGGTTTATAAAAAGGTGTGTTTTAAGGAGTAAAAACTTATGGAATAAGGTTTATAGGAACTTAGTAATAAAAAAATAGATTCTCCTCTAATAGAGAGGGAAATAGCTCTAAATACCTTAGTAGGTGTTCCTCTTGGGTCCCCCTTAGGTAACTCATTCTTTCGTAATCCTTCCCTATTAATACTGCCTAACCTATTTTCTTCTAATACTCCTATACCTTTCTTATAGCGTTCTTTAGGTTATCTAGTAGCTCCTAGGTAGTCTTATTATAGCCTATCCACTTAACTTTATACTATATTTTACTATTAATATCCTTATAACTAATAATCCTTAAAACTTCCTATTTGTCTTCTTCCTATCCTCTATACGTGTCTACTTCATAGACTAGTAGCTTAATATTTCCGTGTACTAGCTTTAATATTACGATATGCTATATAGGGTAGATCCTTATTTTCTCTAGTAAGTTAAGTCTATATGTAACTTCTAAGATCTTTACCTTAACTATAAATGGTCCTAGTCTAACGTAGTCCAACTTTTTACTTAGTTATTAACTTTTAAATTTTTTATATAATAGCTATACTTTATCTCCCTCCTTAAGATCTGGTCCCTTAGATCTCTTAATATTGTAGTACTTTTTTATTCTTTCTTGTACTAGTTTAGCTATTTCTCTAAGATTTATATAAAGATTTATTAAGTTCTCTATTCTTTCTTTAGCTATGCTACTTATTTTCTTCGCTTATTATAGTAATAGTAACGTTCTTAGCTCGTGTCTATAATTTGCCTTAAAAGGTAATATACCTATCCCTTCCTATAGTATTGCGTTATATACAAACTATATAACTAGTAATAATAATACCTAATTGTTTTGTATATAATTAACATAATGCCTTAAATACTGTTCTAATGTTTAGTTTAGTTTTTCTATTTAACTATCCGTTTATAGGTAATATATTATTATATTACTACTTAAACTCCTTATTTGGCTAAGAATACCTCCTAAAATACTGCTATAAATCTTTAATCTTTATTTAACATAATCTTTATTAATACTCCATGTCTTATAAATACTTCTTTAATATAAATTTTAGCCATATCCTCTATTAAGATTTCTTCTGTGTATGTTATAAAGTAGCCCTACTTAGTTAACTTGTCCACTATTATAAGGATTACATTATAATCCTATCTAGTAATAGGGTCCTTTAACTTTAGTAACTTTATAATAAAGTCCTATAATATAACCTCCTATAGTCTTTCTAGTATTTTAATAGGTTATAGCCCTCTATACAGCTTATGCCTTATTAGTTTATTCCTTTAGCAATCTAGATATTTCTTTATAACCTATCTCGCTAGTCCCTAGATTTCTTAAATAATATACTCCTCTTAAAGTCTTAATACTAGGCCTATAGCTCCGTTGTGTTCTTAAGTTATTCCCTTATAGAATTTCTTTATAAACTCCTCTGCTATGCTTTGTGGTATATATATAGTTTCTTAGTTTTTATACTGCTCTAAGTCTGGATTCTTATCTTACACTTCTCTAATCTTTTATAACCATATACTTTCTAATATCTTATAGGTTTGGCTTTCTTCTCTAGTTATTATAATCTTAGGATAATTATACTTAATTAATCTATCTTTATCTTTGCGTAATATTGCGCCTAATGGTTTCTTATTATTCTATAACTCTACCTTTTTGCTAAGTATGTCTGCCCTTGCATTTTTAGTTCCCTTAATATATTAAATTTTAAAATAATATTCCGCAAGCATTTCTGCCTATCTAACTTATCTATAATTAAGTTCTTTTATTATTAGAAACCCTATTAGGTTCTTATAATCTATCTTAACTATAAATAGTTTTTCTATGCCTTGCAAGAATGCTCTCCACTTTTTAAATGCTATAACTATACCTAACAACTCCTTATTATAAATGTCGTAGTTTAGATCTAGTAGTGTTATCTTTTAACTATAGTACGCTACTAGATGCTATGCGTGCTAGTGCTTTTATAGCAAATATACTCCTAGTATAAAGTCTAATATATCTATTTCTATAACTATGTCTAGCTTAGGTTAGTAGATCTTAAGGATTAGATCCTAGGTAAACAACTCCTTAAGTTCCTTAAACAACTTCTTTTACTTACTACCCCATATCTACAATTCCTCCTTTTTTATAAGTCTGGTAAATAGTTTAATCCCTTTTAGCCACTGTATAATAAACCTCCTATAGTAGTTGCAAAATCCTAGAAATTATTTTAACTGTGTAACGTTCTCTAGTTCTTGCCAACTTACTATAGCTTCTACTTTCTTTAGGTCCATATTAATCTTGCCTAGTTTAATAATAAATCTAATAAAATTAGTCTTTCTAGTAAAGAATTTACATTTCTTAATTACTACTGGTATTTTTTCTTCCTATAGTCTTTTTAAGACCCATTTAACGTATTCTCCGTGCTCTTCCTTACTTATTAAGTAGATAATATTATTATTAAGGTATACCATAACAAATTTATCTAGGTGTTCTCCTAATATACTATTAATTCTTTTCTAAAACGCTACTGGTGTATTTATAAGTCCGAACTGTATAACTAGTAGCTTATATAGTCCTTCCTTTAACCTAAAGGCTGTCTTTTATTATCGCCTTCCTTAATCTAGATTTAGTAGTACGCCTACCTTAAATCTATCTTTATAAAGACTTACGCATTGCCTATTCTATCTTAGATTTCGCTAATTAAGGGTAAAGAATACCTATCCTTTCTGGTAATGCTATTTAACTATCTATAGTTAATGTATATTCTAAGGTTTCCGTTTTTCTTTAGGATAAATAGCACTAGATATTTTACTAATAACTATAATAGTTAGATATATCCCTTCCGTAAGTTTTCTTGGATAAACTCCTTAAGCACCATTAACTTAGTTTTAGTAAGTTTATAGATTAGAAAGAACTTTAGACTCGTTTCTAGTTCTAATTCTATTTTATAGTCCTATACTATATACTTTAACAGCTTTTTACTTTCTAGGCTCTATAGCTTTTTGCCGTACTTATAGTATCTCTTTAGTATATAACTTAAGCCTTACTTAGTCTCTTTGTACGTCGCTCTGACTTAGTACTATACCAACTTGGTTTACTGTTACATCTTGCGTTATTGTGTATCCTTAATATTAACTTGTCCTATAACCTAATTAATTCTTAGATTATACTCCTGTAACTAAGGTATTCCTAATATTGCCTTATCCTTCCCCAATAGTAGGATATTAAAAGACATTTTAACCTGTCTCCCTTTAATAGTTAACTAATAGGTCTTGTTCTAAGATTGACAATGCCCTCCCTATAGGCTATTAGATCTCCTAAAATTATTATTAACTAGTATAGGTGTTCTTTTTGTCTGTATAGTAACTCTATCCTTTTAACTGCTGTTAGTAATATATGGTTCCTTATTACTTTACTATCTACTAACGCTTTAAACTTCTAACCTTATTATTTTACTTATAAATTTAGGTGTTGTCCTGTAATTCCCTTAAGGGTCTAAGGCTCTACTACTAGCTCCCTCTAGTCCTATAGGCCTCACCTTTTCCTAACTACTGGCTGTTATTTCTTGGCTGTACTTAGTCCTCCCTAGGCTAATACTTAGTTTACTTCTTTTCTTTAATATACTATAGATACGTGTTTTTAGGATACTCCTACTACTATTATCTATTTAGGCATTCTTCTGTAAAAAACCTTTCTAGTTAAAGTATTAAGTCGCCTAACTCCTAAACTTCTACTAGGTGCTAACTATATATATACTTAGCGTCTCTATACCGCCTTTTATCCGCTATTTAATATATCCTAGTTAGATACTTGTAATGTTTGTCATTAGGTGTCCTATATATATTATATATATTATCCATATATACGATCCACGCTAATATATAATGTACTGGGTGCTTTAGGTTAACTTATAGCTCGTCTTTATCCTAGAGTTTAAACCTCTCTTGCGTTAATCTAAATGTTACTATATTATTTGCTAGTACCAATATCTATATTATCTTTCTCTAGTCTATAGCCTATTCTTCTAAATTCTTTAACATTATAACTAACGCCCCTTTAATATAACTTATCTACTTCTTAGATAGTGCTTGGTCTAGTATAACTTTCTTATCTAACTATATATAAAAGTCTTCCTACTTATTGTTTCTTCTTTGCTTATACTACTTACGGTATAGCTCTGTAAATGTATACAATCTATCCATAAAGAAGTACCTTTTTGCTGCAGCATTACTATAACCTTTAGTATATTGTTCTGCGAATTTAGTTGGAATCCCTAGATCCTTTTCTTATTCCAGTTTATCTAACCACTTAGCTCTTAGTGTTCCTACCCTTAGCCTATTTATAACTTTTTATATAGGTGCTCTATCCCTTATATGTCCTAGTGTAGCTAATTTCTAATCTAGCTTCTATTCTTACTATGCGATAATTTATTGCCTAAACTTGTCTATACTTTTTTGCTTTCTATATCTTATAGTTAAATCTTTAAAGTTATCTTGCTTCTTAACCAACGTGTTAACTTTTTAACTTATAGCTTAGATACTATATCTCTCTGCTACGGACCTTATTCGTTCTTTAAAATCTTAGCTCCCTAGGAATCTCCGTCCCGTGCTTATCCATTTGTCTTAAAACTAAGCTACTACTCTTTCCTATTAGTTTTCGTCTGTTATGGGTTCTTAAGTATGTCTTATCTTACTTTAAGAATCTTAAGCATCTTTTATCTTGTTTTAAGAATCTCAAGCCTTTAGCCTTTTACCTTTATTAAGTGGTAAGCTAGCACTAGTAGTCGTCTACTTACTTAATCGTCTTTAGATATTGTTTCTTCCGTCTTATAAAGCAATAGATACCGTATCTAATGGTGTTATAATACCCGTTACTAAACCTTGCTTTATGGCGGTCTCAGTCTCTACTTCTGTTGCGTTATTAAGGTTTAGGTACTCCCAGTTAGTCCCTTTTTCTTCCTCGTTGCTATTAATTAATAAGTACTCTAACTCTATTGTTATTATTACTAATCTTTGTCCGTATATTACTATGACATTTTAATCTAGCTTATAGAGTTAATTTTATTCTTTATCTAATTCTCTAGTTCCCTTAAGTTCTCTTAACTCTGGCTCTTATAGCTAATAGCTTACGCCATACTTAGCGTCCTTATAAATTTAGTATATATTATTATAACAAAACGTAAAGTGCTTAACTGAACACTCCTTGGTCCCGCGCAATACACTTATATCCGCATTATTATACTCTAACGATCTTATGCCCTTTACCGTGTGGTTACTCTAACTACCTCTATAGTCTTTAGTAAAATAACCTTATTTTCCACAATTTATATAAGCTTCTTTTTTAAACTATTTTTCTTATTATAGAGTCCGCCTAAACATCTTCTGCTGCTAAGATCCCTGGTTTAGCCTCTACTCCTTAGTCCTTTAATTACTTAATCCTTAACCTCTAGGTTTCTATAGTTTCTTATTCTATCTTCTAGATTTTCTAGTACTGCTTAGGTCTATCGGCTCTAGTCTGCCATTCTATAGTTTATAACTCTATATCTATTATTGCATACTCTACGCCCTATATAACTATGGAACTCTATCTTGCCCTTTCTTAGCTTATTCTCTCTAATAGATCCTATTATTAATCTTTATTAACTAATTAATTAACTCCCTTAGAGTTTCCGTATCTTTTATTAGGATAATTATGTCCTAGACTTTAGCCTAAAGTCCTTATTTATACTATGCCATAAGCGCCCTATTATTTCATTTAACCTATATTGCAAGTATCTAAAACTATGTTATGTACTTAATTGCTAAAGTGCGTTATACTAGGTTTTATAGCTTTCGTTCTGCTATAGTTGCCGCTTCCGGGTCTCTAAATATCTATATTAGTCTTTCCGCGAACCCGTTTTAACTAGTAAACATAAACCGTACTTCTTAGTTAGTAGTTGTCATTCTATTTACTTGGATCTTAGTAAGGTAAGGTTTAAACCACTTAAGTACTCTTCCCGTTAAGAACAGTCCTGCGTACGCTACCTAATCTATAGGTATTACTAACTTTGCTCCTTTTTATACAACCTTAAAGTACATTTACATAAGGAACTCCTTAAGCTTTAACTTCTCTTCTAAGAATTATTTAATTAATAGTAACTTAACCTTAGCCGCTCCAAGTCCATTAATTCAGTCTTTAAGTATTTAATTATTGTCTGTTAATTAATTAACCATTTCCTATAACTAACCTACTGTGACTAGCTGCGAATCTATGTCCTTTATACTGGTGTCTCCTCTAGACCCTAAGGTTATAGCTACTGTAGACGGTGTTGTAACTAGTGCTTTTGGTAGCATATTATTTAACTTTATTAATACTGTAACTGGGTAGTAAATGTATAACGAAGTCTTGTAGGAAATACTATTGTGGACTTATTAATAGGCTGGGTATATAGGTAAACAAGAAGTTAATAACGTAACAATAATAACTAGTAGAGTGGTTGCCCAATAGATTAACTCTAATTATATTCTAAGATTTAATATAAGGAAGGAACTATCTAGGTAGGGACTGTGGTCCTTTAAATACATATCCATACTCCTAAGAAATCCTCTTTTGTACATAAGGTACGCATTATACGTATTATACATACGTTCCGTTCGTACACCGCGTACTCTATATACAACATTATATAACTCGCTTACCACTCTTTATTACATAGTTCCACGGGTTCCATTCTAGACCGTGCTCTTATTAACCAACTAGCTTCCTCCAACTCTTCTCTAAGTAGTTATAACATTGTACTTAAAGCGTCTATAACATAGTAAGGTCGTCCTCTAGTTATGGAAGCTCTGCGGATATAAAACGGTCAATAACAGCTAGGTCTAGTAGCCTATTGCAGTTATATAGATATAGGCAGAGTAATAGGTATAGATAGGGCAGGCCTTATTTCTAGTATTTAATAATCTAGACATAGCCACAGAACTGGCTAAAGATTTGCTTCTATTTTAGGTTGTATATAAAGTAGTTAAGCTTTATATAAAAGACGCGTATAACTAAATTAGGCCTATCTATAGCGGTCTACTAGGGTAGTAGCTCGTGGGTAATCTTATCCTACTTAGGGTTAGTAGTAAATATAATAAATAGGCTTAGATAGCCGTATTTATAGATAATAGCTATTAAATCCTAATAGCACTACCTAATAAAGCGAGCTCCGCTAAGGAAACTTAATAGAAGAACTATGCGGCGGCCTAATAATTTAGGGTCTAAATTGCTGTGGGTAAGAGTATCTATAATGCCGTTATATAGCTCTGTATAAAGGCTTGGTTAATAGGAGTAGATCTAGTTAAGCTTATTCTAATTATATAGCGCCTATATATCTATAATATACTGCTAAAATAGCTGGTAATAGGTAAAAGGGACTAACTGTAAGGGATATTATTGTAGGTCACCTCGGGTTGCCCTTAGGACAACCCCCGGACACCCCTTAGATAGCCGTCGGTTACGTGCCAGAGGTACGTGCCTGTAGTATATAGTCTCCACGATCCTTAAGGCCTTATTTTCTTAAGGATTTGTCTCTCTTACTAATCTATCTTGTTCTACAATTGTGTCCTTATAGCCCCCTGTCTACAAGTTCCCCTCACATTTGAATCCTTCCTACTCTTTTTGGAAGGGCAGCTGGCTTTAAAAACTAGATTGTTTACATTTTTGTTTATACCTACTATCCTCCCTTGAAAATCTTGCGACGATCTAAACGGAAACTCTATAAATACCTTATGGAAAGCCGTCGCGCTAAGGCAGGAAGGTCCCTCCGACAGCAAGAGATTGCGACAATATAAACCTCTAGGCAAGATAGCCGAACAAGCCCCAACACCTAGATGCGCTAGGAGCTTGAAGACTTTCGTATACCTACGGTCACTAATAACGCGGAGGAAAACGTAGACACCCTCTACAACAGTCGCAACGCTGCCGGAAAGTAACTGGAACCCCTCCGGCCCTACCTAGGCCAATTAGAAGATTAAGCGCCAGAAGTGATTCTAAGATCTTCCCCTAAGCTAGAAATGCCAGAGGAATATACTAATACGTCCGATTAGGGATCCAACCAGAACCCTCCCGGAAGACCATTGGCCTATAATCGGCATAGTGGTGGCGCACAGACTGCTTATGAGCTAAGTGGGCCTACCCCTTTTAGTAATTTAACCTAAATACTAACTTAAAACCTAAGCCTTGTTAGGAAGCCTATACTAGTTACTAGTACTAACACTACTTCTATAGCCGGAGCTTCCCTAGGCCTGAGTTCGGAAAGTTAAGAGCCCCATACTGATATCCTTTAAGATGGATATTGGGAAGCTGTCGCAAGGCTCTTAGAAGCCATATAGGAGGAGGCCACTAGTAAATATATTAGAACCCTTTAAGGGTAAATCTAGATCTGGTAGGGATTAATCTAGGCTAGATAAACTCTTTTATAACCTGGCTAAGGCTAAGGGCTTTCTAGGGGCTACCCAGTATCTACCCAAGGAAGTATAGAAGACTCGGAGAGTTATCTACGCTATAAATAGAAAAAGGATATAGACTGATTGGCTAAGGCCTCTAATAGCCTAGAACTCCGTTATAGACCCAACGCCTAACAGCTAGATAATTGGGTTTGTGAGGTAGACAACTTCTTTAAGATGCTAATAATATAAGATAATACTAAAGAGCGTACACGCTGGATTATTAGTAAGATTAAAGACCGATTACTAAACTAGATTATACTTAATCAGCTTAATAAAGAGCAAATTACCTTATAGCCGCAGCTGCAAACCTTCCTAAAGAAGTGGACTTAAGATCCGCACGTTATATAATATAATTATACAGAACTATTCTGGAATAGGATATAGCTTAACCGCTATAATTTCTGCTAGTTTATAAACTTTGTGGAAATTTGTGCTTAACTAATGGATCTAGAGCCCTTTAAAAATGAGGACGGTAGCATCTATAAGAAGGAGAAGATTGGATTTATTTAGGCTAGAATTAAGCTAGTAATTTATAATAAAATAAAGCGCGTAGGAGCCCTACCGCGGATTACTATATATGCGGATTTTAAACGAGCAGTTCTGAACGCTAAGGATGTGGTAAGGAACTAGACCTCTTTTAGCAGGAAGCTAGGGGGTTACCAGAAGCGCGGGCACTCTAGTAGTAATATAGGGCAGACCTAAACTTTAAAGAAGCCGTTCTTAAAGAGAAATTTGGAAGGGTTAAAGTTAGGGACCTTAAGTAATGGGAAAGACTCCTAGGGCCAACCTAATACCCATCCGGCACCCTTATGGGAACACTCTAAAAGGTTAAGAAAAAACTTCTCTAGAGGCAAACCTAATTAGAAAAATAAGTAGGGCGATAACCGCACTGATAATTTAAAAAAAGAAAAGCCCTAGTCGCGGACCTTTCCCGGCTGCAACTAGGGCAAGATATGGAAGGAGAGACTCTCCGTATTGCTATTAAGCTGGAAATGGTACTTCCTATAGGCGAGGTATATTAGTTCTAAGCACTATATAATAGCGGCGCCAAAATCAATCTTATATAATACGATTTGGTAAAAGAGCATAAGCTTATCCTATTGCTAAGGTAGCGGAAACCTATTATAGGGTTCCTAGATAAGCATTAGATTAAACTATATAGTGCCTATAAGCTTACAGTGTTAGTGGCCGACATGTATAACTGTACTAAGGTGGTTGGCCTGTAACCCTTCTAGGCGGCTGACTTTAAAGGCTATAACCTTATTCTTAGATACCCTTAGCTTGCGGAAGCAGACCCTAAGATACGCTTTAAGATAGGAGCCTTTAAATAGTGGAATAATAAAGAATTGGAAGGGTGTATATTACTAGCAAGCTTAAAAGATATCCTAGAAGATATGGCTCTAGGTAAAATAGTATACGCTTTATATCTAAAGGAGTATTAGATCGAACCCCTATTCTATAGCAAGATGGGTATAGAGCCTAGCATAGGTAATAACCCCTCTATAACAGAGACCCCACGGGGAGCTACTGGATAGGTTATGGAGATATTATAGGGAGGCGGCGATCTTAAAGATCTTATGAGATACTTCTACCGCCATAGGTTACTCTGGCTTAAGCAATATACAGAGAATATGCTATGGTACCTTAAACGCTGTGTTAAAGAGTTCCCTACCCTCCACTAGCTACCGCATGAAACGGTTTAATGTACGGTAGTAACTATGTACGAACAACCACTATAGCGCGCGACGCTACCTATAAGCGTCCTAAGGGAGCTCCGGGACCTACCTAATAATAATATAGAGGACAAACGCGACCCTAATTTGTTAAATATTCCATTAGGCCTAAAGGACTTACTAAGGGTATTCTTGGGTAGGCGAGCCAAAATTATAGCGTAGAACTCAGAATATGATTATATAATTAATCTAGAAGAGGGTAAATAACCCCTAAACCTTCCTATTTATAACCTCTCTCGCAAAGAGCTTAAGATCCTGCGGGAATACCTTAATAGTGTATAGGAAAAGGGATGGATCCAGCCTAGTAAGTCGCTAGTAGGCGTACTGATCCTCTTTATCCCAAAACCGGATGGAACTATGAGGCTATGTGTAGACTATCGCGGTCTTAATAAAGTTACAATTAAGAACCGTTACCTACTACTACTGGTTAGTAAAATGCTGGATTAACTATCTAGGGCGAAGATCTTCACGAAGCTGGATCTATAAGACGCCTATTATAGGCTCCGTATTAAAGAAGGGGATAAGT
>Ga0307507_10008997_pt1 | contig 13507 bp, 7 predicted proteins | sample 7_EM_MG_FD_207223 | JGI IMG/M metagenome (GOLD analysis project Ga0307507, IMG submission 207223) | Populus trichocarpa ectomycorrhiza microbial communities from riparian zone in the Pacific Northwest, United States - 7_EM | ecosystem: Host-associated > Plants > Roots > Unclassified | place...
AGACCAACAAAAAAGAAAAAAAACACCAGACCTCACTATACCAAGAGAGGCAATTCCAACGTCTTACGGTATTCTTCGAGTTCTCGCGGTACTGTACAGTACAGCACTGAGATTGTCTTTCTGTCTTAGATCGACAATCTATCTACGAGTACACTATATACCCGGGTTGTTGCGGCATTGGCACTGTGCATGACTAAAATTCCAGTACTGTAGTTGTAGTAAAGTACTATTCGGTAATTACTATCACAGCACAGCTGGGAAACATGACATTCGCGATGGGCTTTCTATTCCGCCTTGCCTCGGTCGGTCGGCTACGGTTGTTTGGCTACGGTATAACTTATGGCTTTACGAGCACCAGAGTTTTCAGGAACTACCATCATTTGGGCTCAAGAACATGTGGCTCTCGTTCCGGACTGTGCCCTCCGATACTCTCTAGCTTTGAATTCTATAATAATTTTTTTTTTTTCCTGGGGAAACTTGCCAAGCAAAAGACCATACCAGAGTGTACTAGCACGAACCCCCCACTATAATAGTTTTGTACAATATGTCTACCTATTCACACATTCCTCCTCCTAGCGGCTCTACAGCGGGGTAGCGGGCTGGTCGACACTCCTTAGGAACGGATCATCTATCCATCCAGCGCTTACACTTTCTTCGCAGCCGCCCTCCAATCTTTAATGTGATCACAAATTATCTTGGCAGCTTGTTCTGGAGTGTGTTGTCTTCCAAGAGCTTCAACGAAATCTCCCTCAGGATCTGAATGTCCCCCTAAAGAAATGTTCCCACCACCCCTCTCGGGAGGTTAGGGATATGGCAGTATTGTCAGCACATGGGTTTGCCACATAGCAATAAACTGGTGACCAAACAAAACTTTTTGCGAATTGAAATTAAGCAAGAATTTTATAAGAAAGGGCAAAAAACGAGTGCTGGATGGCTGGTAACTTGAATCTAGTTAGGAAACAACTTGTGTTGGAGCCTAGTCCCTTTGCGAAAAGGCGTGAATGAGCTCCGTAGTAAAATAGATCGAAGCCACAGATACTTCAAGCACGAATCCAGAGTCCCCATGCTTAGCAATTTGGTAGGCGGTTTTCCAGATGCAAGCAGAACTGCTACTGTAGAGCGATTCTACAAGCACTACGGCTGAGAGACATGGGAGATAACGTTTGTCATTCTAGCAAAAAAGACATGCGCCGGGGCGGTGTCAAAAATAATGTCAAACTTAAAAATGACGTACCCATGAGATAGAAGTAAATCGAGTGATCCACCAAGTAATCCTGCCCTGGCTTGATTTCCGGTGGGGTGGAGAAATAAACACGATAGGACTTGCACGTTTGCTTGATTTGATCGTAGGTACCTGTGGTGGTCAGAATCGCTTTTAGTAGGATATTCCAGGCCAGGCTAGCTAGTTTCCAAGGACCAATCCCCCCCGGCTCCCCACCGCGCACAACTTGGCGATATGCTAGAGTACTCGATACTAGGTAGGGGATAGGAAAGCGAAAGGGCAGGGGCTCAAAGGGAATTGATGTGAGGTGGGGAACCCGGCTCACTCTAGCAAATCCAAAGAATTCCAGAGAGCCCTCAGATGGAATATACCTGTCAAGCCGATAAGGTCTGGGTGAAACTCGGCCAAATACCCTTTCATCTATAACACCGATCAGTTATACCGCCTACAGAATGCCGCGTTGCACCGGTATCCCATGCCGGTTATAGCCCCCAGTTTACTGGATTGGCAGGGTAGCAGGAAACAACCGGAGTACTAACCACTGGGGGTGTATCTCTGGCTGGATCACAAGTAATGAACAAAGGGCTCATTGCATCACCATGTTCCTTCTTGACCACTATAACCCAAACAAAGTTAGCAAATTGAACTGCAAACTATGCGTCAAAAGAGAGGCAAAACAGGGCCACAAAATGAGGCTAGTGGGTGTTAGGGCTAAATCGGTAAGAATATCTCAAGGGCGGCATCGCTCATGGGGCCGTGTGTCGCTACTGGTGGTACAAGAGTGGAGTAAAGAGACGGATGCAGGTTTCGTAGGCCGAAACAATACCAAAGTAGTTCCCACAGATGTGATTTCAATAGGCGCGAGACAGCAGATCACGGAAACGAATAAAATTATTGGCTCCTAAAGCTGGGTAACCTCGGGGAAAGCGAGCGTACCGACTTACGATCAATCATAGATGCCATTTTGTCGAGCTCCTCCGGGCATATATCCGGGCAATGTGTGAATCCAAAGTACACCTGCAAAGTCCAGCATCAGAATCAAAGCTAACGACCTAGAGGTCTAGGAGGTAAAGCAGTTTCCTCCCATCCATATCGCTTACCAGCATATGTTTACCCCTCCACTCCTCATCTTTCCTCTCCTTGCCATTGTGGTCGAGCAAATTTAGCGGGCCACCAACTTTTGGCCTTCCAACACCCTTCGACATTTCCGCAACCCTCTTCCGTTCCATCCGAGCTTTCTCATTGCGAAAGTAGATTGTCAACCCGACACCAGCAACAAGAAATAAAATTCCGGACTTCCATGAAAACGGCTACAAGCAATTAAAATCCAAAATCCAAAGAATCAGCTGATAAATTCGTAGAGAAGCAAGATATAGGGCGGAGTAAGCTGACTCCACTGCGATATCGAGATTTTGCCTGTTCAACCGTTTTGAAGCCAAGTCTTCTCGAGGATGTGTGAAAGTCCGACCCACCGCTGGCGCCTCTGGCGAACGGCGCCTGGGGCAGCGACGTAGTTCTGACAGGAGACACAAATGATCTAATACCCGAACCGATGACTGAGCTCCTCGGCAGGCGAGCGAAAAATGGGGCCATTGCTTGCTATTCTCTTCCTGCTAGAGTTGTGGGTGAATTATGGCGAGATAGAATGGGTTGCGGATTTGGCGAATGTGGGATTGGCCGGTAGAGAGCAGCGTAATCCGTGGGATGTCAGAGGATTGGCGACTTTTTTTGTGTTACGAGATCGGGGACTTCAGACGCCAAGGAACGCTCTTGGAAGTTCAACAAGTCGTTCTTGCGTATGCGGCTCTGCTCGAGTACGGTACCGTGACAAAATTTTGTCGCGGGTGTAATATGCCCTTTTGTGTTACAGTATCATACCAGCCTAAATGCGGAACTGTTAGCCCATAGCTATACAGTACTTGCATTGTATTCGAGTACTAGCACAGTACAGCGGCATTGAATCAGGAACCACAGGACTCAATTTTTCCAGTCTTTTAGCATCGGACGGAATTCACTCTAATACTAAGACTGCAGCATATCATACAGCTTTGAATTCAAAATCCTAGTAGTCACGCCCTAACGCTAAATCATATTTCCCCACATAAAGTATCATACCGTAGTCACTATCGATAAACACTAGCTTCATCAGACACTTTCACCTAAAAACAAGTTCAGGATAGAGAGCCTTTTTTTCCTTCCTTTTTCATTTCCGACGTGCAGCAGGACCCTTCTACCATCATGAACATTTTATTCGATATTACTAATCACAGCGGGGCTTCGATACAAACACCTAGCTACCGCGAAGGCCAGGGTAATTAGACCCCACACTAGAGCTTCTAGAACTCCTTCCTTTAAGTTAAGGGGCGGAAAACACAGCGAAAAAGCAGTCTTTCATGTTGGACAGCTGGCGAGCAGGATGGAACACCGTTGGGTTTCCTGAGTGCGAGCCACCTGACTGGAGAGAGTAATATTATGATAACATAAATGCCGCAATACGCCGGTTTGTCCTCAGCCCCACTCACATACATTTACCACAATTCAATGAGAGCCGCTGCCTGTATATATTCAACAACATTAAGCATTTTAGCCCTCCGCTAAGCCAAATGAAAATAAGAATACGACCAACCTTACTAGGAGAGGCAACCTCAACGTCCTGGCGCTCGGTCCAATTATTCCTGTTTTTATGATATCATACCTTTGAAACTCAAACGACTTAACCAAGAGCTATGCCATCTCGGAGTTGCCTCCTCTAGCAAGGTCTAATGCTTCTTGTCCCTTGTTTCTGAGAATTCTCAAAATGCCCTCTTGGGTAGGGGCAGGGATCCAATATGCCCCACACAACTACAATGTCCTTTAAAGTAGAGAAAGATTATTTTATCCCAACGGGATCCACTTTGTTTATTGCCCCCCATGCAGAACAGCCCCCGAACAACTGCTTCCAATAATTCTCGTACAAGGAGATATATTGAGGGTAACCATCCATAATTCTTGAAAAATTATTAAATGCAATTCCTTCCAGCAAGATGCAAGGTGCTTGCGAAAACCAAAAGCTTCTAGAAATCTTGGCACATTTTCAGCCTAAAACTGTACAGTACCTAGGACAAACTGCAGTGCAGGTATTAGATCTGGAGAGTAGTGCTGTTAGTCCTCGGGAGACTGCCTCTTCTCTCAAAATTAGATTAACTAAGTAAGTTAAGTGGTGCGATAGCTGCTATGCTATTCTCAAGTACAGGGCTCATACAAGCACGCCGGTGATGATGTTCTGGTCGTGCGGGGCACCTTAGACCCGGTCGCTATCTGAGGGGACCTTCTAAGAGTTGTCCGTTTTCGTTTTTCCATGCCGCTTACAGGGGCTGGGCAGCTCTTTTTTTCAGTGTTCTCCGCCCCTTGTCTAAATTAGGGAATTCTCGACCACACAGCAAACAGTTCGGTTATTTGGGCTTCCACGTAGAGATTCGCTAGCAGGAAGCGAGTATGTAAAGAAAAGAACGATACTCTGATAATAGTCACCAGTATGATAGTAGCAAACACACCACGGAATTACGCCGAGTAGAATAGGGATGCTCGTTATACTTCGCCAACTAAAACAAGGATGCTCCCGGCAGTGAAGTTCATCCCGAGTGATAACCAATGATCTTGGACTACCAAAAACCTTAGATTTTGAGAGAGACACGCAGCGAGCTTGGGACTAGCTCAACTCGCTCAGCGCCAGATATCCCCTTAGAAAGGGGTTGACGCTTGAGTTCTAAATATGCGACCCGGCTGCCATCCGTCAGCTCTAGATAGCGGGGTATATAAAATTTTATGTACTTGGGCCGAGAATAAGTCCTGAGACAACGGGCGCAATCACAATTCCCACAACACTCAACTATCCCAAACCACAATGACTCAAGTTGATGCCACAGCCAAAATGAAAAGTCCTATTTCCAAATGCCAGGCCTTTAGAGAGAGGAAGAGACTCTAATATAGAGAGGGCTTAGTGTTAATTGACATTACGGTTGTGGTTGCGATAGTGATAGCCACTGTGGTTGTCATGAGGGATGAATTTTGCGGAGGACCTGGTTGCACCCGTTGTCTCAGGACTTATTCTCACCGCAAGCGATAGCAGACAGGACATGGAACAGCAGATGAACCTTCTTTATTGGTGAGGAGGTAGCATATAAAGGGCTGTCCGCCCAGTAACTCGTTTAGGATCTAGTAAAACCCCCAGAAACTTGCTTCACCGCCCAGCGCTCACAGAGCAAGGAGCTCGTGTCATAAGGGGCAGTCCTAAGGTTCTCGATCCGAACTCCGCCAAAACGATTCTCCCGTATCCCCAAGAATAAAAAGATCGCAGATGGAGCACTGAACCGGGTTGGGGGAGTTTTGAGGTGAATGTTGCAGAGGATGCCATTATCGTGCACTGCACTGCAATGTCTGCACGTAGCTCCCTTCCCTCCTTAGGTAGAAATATTCTATCTTTCACAAATCAAATCCACGGCTATGAAATTTCCGTAGCATCAATATGTATATAGAATAGATGCGCATGGGATTTGAAGATATAACCCTTTCCTTCTCTTTTCTAAATTTGCTCCCAGACCTATTTTACAGCAGAATCGAGTGAGCATCTATGAGCCGCTGCCCTTGTCTTCGCACTAAAAAGGGGGGCCTAATACTAAAAAAAATTCCCGCTCTCACAATATTGTACCCCCGCTTAGGTTTGGCACTCTGCTATCTACCGATATGTGACATTGAGATAGCAGCCTAGAAGTTATGCAGCTAGGTTAGCTGAATATAAGCGGTCGTTGTACGCCGGAATGCCTGCAAAGAATTCCCTAGATTCGGTGGCACATCGTGGCCCGAGTGCCCAAGGGAGCCTCACCACCAACTGCTGTATATACATGGGTAGAAGAATTGGTGCGTGGTGGAATGCGTATGCATTTCTAGATATCCTAGTTTGTTTGAATAGCGCTTGCGGCCACGAGAAGCTTTACTTAAGCACACCACCAGATTCCTCTTTCTCCTCTCACCTCTGGTTAATCAATCGACATGCTCTTCTCAATTCATCTGGCTCTCACAGCACGAATTATGGCTCCCCTTTGCTCATTCGATGGGAAGAGGTGGTAGTATGATCTGTATGCACCCCAGGAGGCTTTTTGTCTACCTAAAGTTGTATGGTTCAAGTATTCATGGTTTATTGTCTACCAACTGACCGTGCGTCCAGAGGAAGAAATCTGAAACTATCGATTCCGATCTCTTTTCTTCTTCTCATCCTTCGTTCATATGAGAATTACGTGTTAGCAATTGTGTTGATCCTTTTTTTTTTCAGGTAGGCCAAGTCGGTAGGTGTCGTGGCAGGGGGGCTTAGAGGTTTCGTGTTCGACTCCCCTTGAGACTCCTTCCCTAGGCGATTCCTCAAGAAAAAATAATCCTCAACGGTGGGGATGAGAGGCGGGGAGCAAGTTGAAAGGCTGTGTCCTGATTTGTTCCTATCCAGCCTCACCCTAGCCCGTGTCCACCGTCTCGGGATGTTTGGGCCAGGAGAAGGGGGTACTGTGGAAAGGTGAGATGCTTTTCGCTATAGGTATTATAGGTGCATATAATCCCGCTAATGGGATCAAATGGTAATCCCATCCCCCCAGGTTTACCTTCCACATTGCCGTGGACGTCACTCTTAGGATAGAGTCTGGAGAATGCGGGATTACGGGTGACCCTTCTATAACCATTAAGAGTATATTACTAAATACTTCTTTCTTGATTAATCGTATTGGTTTTATGTCTTGGCTACTTTGTGGTGGCTGGAGAGGGCGGAAGGTTGAACTATCCCCTGAGGCAATGGTGTCCCAAGATGCAAGATAGCTACACTATAAATCTAAAAGAACAATCTACCGATATTACCTGGGTATGTGATGACTCCTACTAACTTTTTATTATAGACGTTTTAGAGATAATGGCTTACCTACTCTCCGTTTTATCTCTTTGAGTTCAGTCTAGCACTGTACTTGTCACCAGTAGCCGCAGGCTACTTCGGTGTTGTAACCCGAGGTCTTTATATCTCTAACCGAAAAAAAGGAACAATTTCGGGGTGATGGTGGCGGCCCCGGTGGGGGGATGCCTTTCCCTTTTTTTCTTTTGTCTATACGATCTTGGTGTCTAGCTTTTCACCAGCAAATACGATGTCGTACCGTAAAAACTTGGTACTCTAGACAGCTTGTCAAATGACTAAAAGTAAACAACTTTCCGAACCCTTCTGTCCCCCCCGCTTTCTCTAAGCGAACTAACGCCTATGTCCTGTTACAAACTTCCTACAGCACACTGCGAGTACTGTAGCATAACCCCCTAAACCCCGCAAATAAATCTTTTATATATCTCTCCATTTTTTCATTGAAGGTCACTCGGCAAACCTGATAGGACTCAATCATATCTGTAACCGAGGCTCCTCCGGTGGGGCAAAAATGTTACGGGGGATGCAAGATCCTGAGATGGCAATGCAACGGTTTTAATTTGTAGGTCTATACCCTATTAGAACACATCACAAAATGATATTATTATACATTTTGCTCGAACCGCTATCATCAATCCTCACCACGAGCCACGTATCATATTGCCTGAGTTGGAATATAACAGCTCTATAATGCCCTTCCTGATAGCCTTGACTTCTTCTCCCGATCACTCATATACTCAAGACATCACCAGGAAAAGCAACTACAACATATATCGAGAATCACCAAAATATACGCATATAGTATTTTCTAAGGTTTCTAAACCCCGCTCAACGAAGCAGAACTAACTCACTAACGTAACAGCCAATGGTAAGGACACCAGCATTTCCATTAGGCGAGTGACTAGCAATGATCATGATACGGACCAAACGATCAGCTTTGGCAAGAGACTTCCAAATCCGAGTCGGATCATTTAGTGTCAAAAACGGCCTCAGACCTCAATGTGCCTTGGGAGAGGGATTTCGTGGCAGAACGGGATCTCAGCCCCAAAGCGGAGAAGTGCTTCCAAAAGACTTAATTGAGCATCTATCATCGCCAGAACCTATGCGCCCACTGCACGGGCCCACCCCGGACACCCCCCACTAACATTAGGGGTATCTATAGATCAGTATGAAGTGCCATGATCCTATACTTGCCACCAATGGCGGGGGTCAGGTGAGAAATTAGAAGTGGCCAGGAGAATGCCAGTCTGTCCATTTTTGCGGATCCGAACATTCACACGGGGGAAAAGAGTAATAGAGCACAAGAGCACCACAACATTACTCATCGGGGATCGGAGATTCCAGCTGCCGATATCGATGAACTGTTCAAGGAGAAGCTACCATGCTGTAAGCTTACTCCTCGAATGACAGTTGGGCCCTGGTGCTGCCTAGGTGTGTTACTCCACACCTCCCCCGACCGACTTACTTACCTTTAATGATAGAGATGTGAATTCGAGGCAACGAGAGTGCCAATAGTACTGTACACTCTAGCTTCGCGAGAAAGCCAGGTTCTTAAACACCTGCACCGGGATGCGACATCATAACGTCATGTGCTAGTCCTGCCTAAAATGCCACGCATCCCCCCGACTCCCGAGCATCCGAAATTCTTCCAATCGCAGGCGGTCACTTATTGAGTTTGAGCACCGTTGTGGTTTGTTATGTGTACCGGTATACTCAATCAGTACGCGGCAGATACTATCTAGGTCAGCAATTTTCTTAAAAAATTAAAATTAAAATAAAAAGAACACATGCAGACTATTCAGCGAGCGGTGGGTAGCTTTCTTTGCCTAAATTTGAAGTGTCATTTGCAAGAAATCGAGATCGAAGGGAGCGCTATACTAACGCCCACAACTTCTGATTATAGAAATTATGTATGAAATTGGGACCCCCATTATGAAATAACAAAACAGATATTGGAATATTTTATCAAGCAAAAAACGCCTATCCGATCACAAACGCCGATTCCTAAAACAAGATAGACAGACATAATGCTTCAAATCATGCACCAATTGGCCAAGGTCACGATGACCATTAAGAGGATGGCTCCCTGGAGCTCTTCTCCCCGACCAGCTGCCCGCGAGCACAAGTGGCCCTGTGATCTCAAACGTTCACAACTCCCTGTGCCCCCCCCACTTCCCCTATTTCCTCCGATTTCTCCGCTTCCTCCGCTTCCTCCACTTCCCCCACCCCCCCCGCTGCCATCACCCGACCCGGAAGTTGATCCGTTAGTTGATCCGTTATTGCCCACGGGGCCACTACCACAGGAACCCAGGGGCGCAGCTCTATTTGCTTCAACCCCATCATATTCCACCTGGATCCCTGGATTTGGGAATGCCACGTCTTTACTGTCTACTGTTGTGCATCCATTTCCAATGTTAGCCACAAAAATCGAATTGCCGGAGGCACGCGGGGTTACGAGCTCCTTGGCGGGAATCGACCTCGATTTTCGACCGCCGGAAATGGTAACCACGGCGCAGTTCATGTACATCTCCCGATTCCCTTGATTATTGAACCAAGTCCTGAGTAATTAGCCAAGTTAGCTAAGGGAAGCCAAGTGCCCAGCCCTAAAATAGGCAACTACAGTGGAATGTTTGGGAAGGAAGGTACCAGGCAAAAAGCGCTTCACCTCCGGGAACACTGCTAGGGAGCATGAATTCGAAGGTTTGATTGCTGCCAGGATCGGGATTAACGCATCCTCCTATCCAGGACTTTATGAGACTCCAGGTATTCCCGCCGTCGTAGCTCAGGGACGTTTGACATGACCCTCCTGCGTGGGTGGTGGAGCCCACAAGCCTATTCCTCGTTCATCAATACGCTGGGGAAAATCCCAATTCGGCTTCCGGACTTACTGAATCCTATAGGATCCCCCCGGTGACCAAGTCGCTACACTCTGTGCGCTAGGAGTCCCCAGATCTTTCTGGTAACCTTTACATGGGTAGTTGGACCCATTAGCAGAAAGAGGGTTAATATAATCATAATCCTCGACAGTTTTGTACGGATTTGTCTTGTACCGGAGGGGCGGAGGATTAGCCATACACATATGCGCAGTTGCCGGAACTGCTACACAGAGTAATGCGAGAAGGATTACGAAAGGAATTGTGGGTGATACCATCGTCCTCGGTAACGCTGTAGGAAGCCGGGTGCTCGGGTGTCTAGAGAAGGAAGAAATGGACAAAGGTTTTGAAAGAGATCCCTTTTAGGTGCGATTGGATTGTGGAAGGTGGTTCAGCTGATCTAATATTATATTCAAAAAGGGTTTCCAGCCTCACTCTGTTTAAGGCTGCCTTGCAATAGAAAACGTTCTATCATCGTGCTAGCCAGTGAAAAGCGTATCCTTTCCGTGGGGCACGGGCTGAAGGAAGGCTAGATGTGCTGGCAAGGGATGTGCTTGTAGGAATCCTATCCTGCCCTATCCTGCCCTTTCCTGCCCTTTCCTGCCCTTTCCTGCCCTTTCCTGCCCTCCAGCTCCATATTAGTTCTGGCATTGAGCTTTCCCCTCTAATAGCAGCGGAGCAAATCCAATGTATCATACTCGTAATTTTCTGACGTTTGTGAACACAACTGCTATTGCATATGGGCAAAAAATCGATCAGAGCCTCATGATTTTGGTGATATGCAATAGCAGTCGTGTGTACAAACGTCAGAAAATTACAAGTATTTTGACCTTCCCAACACATCGAAATCCACCATTCCAGCCAGCGGCGAGCCGTTGAGAGCTGTCAAATTCCGGCAAGCTTGACGCAGGCACGTTATTCTAATTGGCGCCTAGCCCTATTCAGGAAAGAGGATACCAATGTGTTCGGTAAGATTCCTATCTTGGCACTTATCTAATTATGAGCTGCCTCCCGAAGAAAGAGTAGACAGTCTAGATCATCTAATAAGGTTATTACAACAACCTAATACCACCTCCGCCGTCCGTCAGAAACGCGAGAATCCCAGGAGCGTGGGCGGAGCGCAAGCCGGAGAGAAAGGAAATTTTACATGAAGAACGCCTGAATGAGTAAAAACATTACAGTGAGAAAAACACCATAGTGAGCCAAACTCCTACGGGAGCAAACACTAACGCTCGAAGTCTTGAGCGAGGCCTTGTCCTGTCAAGTTGTACGGCACAAAAAAAACTAGGGGAAAAAAGAATTTGTTTGCTTGAATACCGGTAATAAGAATATTTGGAGTAAACTGACCTCTTTATCGGTTCGATAAACAAAAAGCTTTTGCGAGAAAGGATAGGCAGAAGGGACGAGAATACTGGTGCAAGAGGAAAGAAGAAAAAAATATGGCACAATAAATCCTGGTGAAAGTGCAATAATAATAATAATAATAAGAATCCCCTATCAGTCGATGTGCTATACAATCCCTGATTCGATCTCACGATGAAAACGATATTCGTGGACGATAACCGATGAATATGAGAGCTCCGTCGAGAAGGCGGAGAGAAATAAGGGAAGAGGGGAAGAAAGGAAAGAAGGAAAGAAAGGCAGAACAGAAAAACGTAGTATCATAATCCCGGGCTCATAAAAAGAAAAATCCTCACGATCACCTATAGTATGATAGCAGCCACTCGGGATTCCGCACCGGCACGGCACACACCAGATGTGAGAAGAAAAAAAGAGAAGGCTATCGGTAATACGGTGGATCCTGTACGATAATAACTTAGGGGGGGGGGGGGGGTAAAGGTCATTCTGGAACTTGCTTCCAAAAACTTATCCACGATAATGATAATGATAATAATACGGTTACCGTAAAGACAGCGATTGTACTAGTACGGTGCTCCGCCAGTAACAGTAAACTAAAACAGAAAACTTTGACAGTTCCTCCCCTCCCTCATAGAGTTTAATTTATAAGTCGCGGGTAAACCCGCCTTGGAGTTACACTTATCCTCGCATACTTCCGACAGGTTGAGGGCTCCCGAGTCCCGATCTTAATCCCCCCGGTCCCCCGGAGATACTTTCCGTAGCCTAAACTTAATTCGTATGATACAAGGTAGAAGGGGAAGAAAAAAGAAGAAAAAAGGAAGGAAATAATGGTATGAGTACTCGTACGGGTATCGTAACCAATCGGAGCTTGTCAAACGGATAGTGAGTGGGGGGGTTATTAGGGAGTGGTTTATGGGCGCTGGTACCAGTACTAGCACTCGTAGTACCGTAAAAACTCTTGCGATTTACCATCTCGGCCAGGCCGCTAATCTTGGGATTCAGAGACAAAGTTCTTGAGAAGGATTAGCGCTTTCCTGAAGTGGTATAGCCGGTGTGCTTTGTCCTTGTCTAATCTCCTTAGCTTGCAAAACTAAACCTATCTTGGGCTAATGACTCGATTCGCGGGGATGATCCGATGGTGAATCGCAAGAGTTTTTACGGTACTCGTACAAGTAACTACTGTATGGTTACTTAGACGAGTACAATACAGGGCCAAAAGTAGATTATGGTGCGTGCTCTGGAAGGGGAGGTGCAGGTTCGTTTCCGCCCGCCCGCCTACTTTCTGATATTGACGTGCCGGACTGGTTGGGTTGGCTGGGCTGGGCTGGTTGGGTCGTCAGGAATACCCTATTTGTACTATATACAGCACTCGTACTATACACTACTTTTTAGCGTTGGGTGCGGCTGAGGATTTTTCCTAGTTATTCGTCGCATTGGAATTTGGATGCGGTGGGGGTAATTGTAGGCCTTTCATGAGAGAGCTCTACTAGCACATACTCACGGTGCAGAACTCATACGGCTGTGGCTGATGGCTGGAGGAGTGAATGCTGGGGTTATTGAGTGGTTGAGGATAGCGGATTCATCTAGCTGTAATACTCGTACTTCGACTAGCTATCGTGTTTGATAGTGTGAGGTCGAAGGATGACTTCTAATTGGAGGGAGGTCTAGAGCGCGCGGCAATTATATCTTGCATAAAGTAACCGGTATCTGAAAATGAGACGGGGGTTTTTTTTTGCTTTTTGTTGGTTGGATGGGTGGAGGTTTGAGGCTCTCCATACGCCAACAACGTACTACGGCATCATATCTAAGACTACCGTATATTTTTCAACCAGAAAACCGGTTTTCTGGTTGCGGACCAAGGCATACTTTCAAAAAAAACCTCTCTCTTTGTGAAGAAAGCAAATTACAGGGTGTGCTAGTTTTTGTCCCGAGGGCTTCAGACCTCCCAGTACGAAGGTACAGCGCCTAAGTTTTGAATATTTTACTGGCAGGGGATGTTCGATTAACAGGGGTGAGGAGGTGAATTGGGTAACCACTATACCCAATTCGCTGTCCTTATACCCAATTTGCTGCCTTGGCCCCTGCTAGCGTAACACCCCCTGCTAGTAAAATATTCAAAACTTAGGCGCT
>Ga0307507_10008998_pt1 | contig 13501 bp, 7 predicted proteins | sample 7_EM_MG_FD_207223 | JGI IMG/M metagenome (GOLD analysis project Ga0307507, IMG submission 207223) | Populus trichocarpa ectomycorrhiza microbial communities from riparian zone in the Pacific Northwest, United States - 7_EM | ecosystem: Host-associated > Plants > Roots > Unclassified | place...
CTTTCTTGCTGGAACCATAAACCAATTCCAACTTCTATTCTGAAGAAGTCAAGACAACGGCTTCTGTTTTCTTTTCTTCCTGTTTTTTATTCGGACATTACGTGCGCACTTTAGTTAATGACGTGTGGTTTTTACCTATAATGGGGACCGCTATTGCCTCGTCGAAAGTCATGCGTATTTTATGCATGATTCGCCCATGCCCAAGTGTACAACAAGCAAGATGCTCTTATAAAATAAAAAAGGGGCAAAGTGCACCGAGCATCCGAGAAGGGATGGACAGAAACAGGCCAACACGAAGAAACCCACGATCTGCACGTGGCCATGCCCACCTGGTTGGAGCTGTGTTCGGGCTACAGAGGGACAGCAGGTTCAAGGCGATTGGTTGGAGAAGTCTGATATTGTTTTCTAAAGTGCATTTCAAAATACATTAATTTTTTTTATTTAAAAAAAATTAATTTTAACATCAATACATCAAAATAATCTAAAAATATCAAAAATATATTAATTTAAAATAAAAAAATAAAAAAAAAATTAATTTTTTTAAAAAGACTTTCGAAACATAAACATAACGTGAAAAGAACTGTTGTGATCAGTGGTCTTATCGTATGCGACACGCTCGGCTAAGTTAATGGCTTTGATGCACATCAATACATTTTCTTTTCTCCGTTGAAAATGAGGGTGTCTGGAGCTTAGGGCCTTTCCAGAGGAGCAGAAGGGGCGTGACTGTCAAATCAAGCAATACAATCAACTGTCATTTTCTCTTGTTTTACTTCTACTCGTTTGGTGCATCCATATGCGGGCATTCAATGAGTATGGCCAGTATATTCAGCATTCAGCCAGCCACATGTAGCGGCGGCATGGTACAAGCTATCACATGAATAAATTCAACAACGAACTTACCAGTAGATTGTTTGATTGATGGCATTCAAAGATGCGCACAAACAAGATTACAAATTCTGACAAACACGAGCACCAGGCATCTTATAGGAAATGGGAGCTAGATTTGGATAATCCATCTACATTGAGCCAGTAAATGAGTTCAAGCCCCAAGCGACAGAAAGGGAAAAGATATGTTATAAATTCCACATATTGAAATACTGCTTTAAACACACTAAGGTTGGTATTCTGGAAAAATAACAGGGCACAACACATGCACCCAGCACATCGTCATCAGCATTAATCCGACACCCCAATGGGTGCCACTTGCATAACCTTCCCTCTCGGTCCATATTTTGATTCTCCCTTTTATGAACCACAGCAAGCTGACTTTTGGGCAGCTTGGCCACCACTGGCTGATGGATCTGGTTGGTTAATCTTGATTGTTTGAGGCTGGTGCCACCAGGCAAAAGGATAAATACATCAATATTTGAAGAGGAGAGGTTAAAAAACAATTCCCCTGGGATTTGGTACTATAAACCTATTTTCCAACCAGGGAACTAGTGGAAGAAATTATAATATAGTTTTACAAAATAAAAGCAAAAGTTACCTCTGCCCTGGAATCAGTTTCCGAGATCCTTTGCTTGATATCCCTTGCAATTGAAAAGAAAACCTCCTCCACGTTCAAATTTGTCTTAGCACTCTGCAAAAAATACTTTGCATGTAAGAAAATAGAAAATAGATGAAGCTGTGACGATTCCATTCTAGAAGCATATTTGCACTTACAGTTTCAAAGAACTTGATCCCATACTCGTCTGCAAGAGCTTGACCCTTGGAGGTAGGCACAGCCTGGGGAAAAAAAAGAAGAATGTCTTTCCTAATTATCATCAATGGAACACACAACGGAGGAATTGAATGAGGATCCCCAATGAAGCACTCTAAATTATAAGAAAGAGCAAGACTCCTCAACACTTCTAGGGTGAAAACTTGCAAAAAAAGGGCTCACTGCATGTTAATAAACTTGCAATCCAACCCACAACGTTAATGAAATAAACATTTCTTGCAGGTTGTAAGATACAGCACATACCCTTTTGCTCTCATCCATGTCTGCTTTGTTTCCCACCAGTATCTTGTTGACATTGTCAGAAGCATGCTGTTCAATGTTGCGAATCCAGTTCCTAATATCTGATCATAAAAAGACACTAGCTCTATCAGAGATTCAAGGATGTTGAACAATGGAAGAAAGACCCACAAGATGAAGGAGAAGTTCCACTATATCTGTAAGGAGATCTTTCACAAATTCATCTCGATGAAATAGGAAGCAAACAAGAAACAGATGTTGCTGGTTACCCACACACAAATACATGCAACACATATACTGAACAAATATCAAGCAACAAACAGGTATGCTGATTACCCACGCAAAAACAGAAAATGCAAGTAATACATGTTGACAATAAAAAAGTAGCAAGATTGGTAAACTATTAAGATTTCTTAAAATCTGAAGGCTAATGGTAAGGCGATAAGAGAATTTACTGTTGAAAGATGATTCATCAGTAACATCATAAACGAGCAAAATCCCCATGGCTCCTCGGTAATAGGCTGCAGAAGAGTATAAAGCACATAAGCAACTCTAGGCTCAAGGCTCAAATGTGCATTTATGGAAAAGACTGCAAATTTGAAAACAGAGAGAATTTGTAAACACCAAACACAAACCTGTTGTGATAGTTCGGAAACGTTCCTGGCCTGCTGTATCCCATATTTGTAGTTTAATCCGTTTACCATCAAGCTCAATGGTTCTTATCTTGAAATCAATGCTGTTTTAGAAAGGTACAGATAAAGGATCAGATTGATGCTCGAAAAAAATAGTTAAAATGGAGCTTCCAGCATTCAGCAAATGAAACATGATTGGGCTCTTAATTAAATATGTTGAAAATATGTCAACTAATTTGCATCATTCATATCCAGATCCTCTACCAAGGAAACTGCCTGGAATGGTCATGAGCACAACCAAAATGGGACATCAAATTTCTGAACTTCATTTGCATCACTACACTATAAATTTTTCACCAGTATCTGAAGAGCCAAAGATAATGAAACTAGCTAGTGACATGAAATCCAGTCACCCTCAATTTTCCCTTGTAAATCACATGAGCAAGCCCAAAGTACTTAGTATTATTAAACTACTCCACATTCACAAGTCCAAAAATGCTAAAATAGTTTCACAATAAAAAATTGGGAGAGTTGTCAGGAAAGCAAACCCGATGGTGGTAATGAAACTGGTTGTGAAGGAACCATCAGAAAAACGCAAAAGCAGACAACTCTTCCCCACACCTACAAAAACATTAACAAGAACTGGGATTTCAAATAATCATGAAAGAGGAAGAAAAAAACAGGACATAGTATGTAGATCAGCCCATAATGTCAGGATTGAATCCCCCCTGAAATCACATAGATTCAAGTTACTTTTAAAGTCAGATACGAACTGGCAGGAAATGAGAACTGCCAGCAGATACCGATGTAAAATATTAAGGAGCGGAGCAACCTGGTGGAATTGAAAAATCTTTCAACTGGTTTACCTTAAAAAAGAATCCAATCAAAAATCAATCACTGATCGACATACAACAAGTGGGGTTGCTAACACCTGACTAGTATGTTTAATTTGTTCAGGAGTGAATATGGAATATGAATCCCTTTCAATTCCATTTCAGTACTGTTTTACTGCCAATAACATGGGTCTCTTGAGGTGGAAAAAAGATTGACCACTTCATCATGCACTTGTTGAGAGGGAATTCCCTCAAATAAATCTTGCGGGGTGAAGTTCAACAAAAGGGTAGCAATTTCACCAGAAAAATGAGAAATTACATTTCAAGTGAACTAAATAGCTTCCCTTTTGTGTTATTAACACTCTTATAAGTACATTCAACTTGAAATAAAATTAAAATATAAATTCTACTTGGAATTGGAAAGAAATCCCATTTCCATTCTTCTCTCAATACTTGGGGAATCAAACATACACTTACTATTCTAAGAAACAAATAAGATAAAGGGGGAAACTTGACAAACTAACCTGTGATGCATTAAAAGCAAGTCAAGTCATTCAAGATCAGTGCAAAGAAAGAATCATAATTTGCCTAAAACTACTGCATCATGACAACTCAAATAAGTATTATTTTGTTCTCTTTAATCTCCAAACAGTAGCATCTACCAATTTCACCAAGGAATCAACATACAAGACTCAAGTTAGGGAGACAAATGAACCAAGCAGCCGGTTGCATCACATAGACAGCCAGAGTTACTACTTTGTCTTTAATTGCTAAACTCGATCCTAAGACAATTTTTTGGTAAAAAATTCTACCAAATCAGTAAAATGCATGCTTGGGGTATCTGCAGCTTCTCCTTAGGGAAAAGTTCTCCATCGCAGACAAATAGAAGGGTCATTTACAGGTACATATCTTCTCCATCAACAATGCAGGAAAAACCACAAAACATCTAGAATTCATTACCGCAATTCATTACCGCATACAAACTTTCTCCTCCCTGAACTCATCTTTTTTATTAACTTTAAACCACTTATCCACCCAGTTTTTCTTGATGATTTCCATTGCACCAAAAAGTTCAATGCAATCCGACAATTGGCCATTAGATGAGGTTGAATTTGGGCTACATGTAGCCATTAACTTGAATTCGAAGGTCAGACCACCCCACAGCAGACACTGGCAACCACTAGAGAATGATTCTCAATCTAACCCCCCTTGTGAAGATAAAATATTAATCTTTTTTTTTTTTTTAATGAATCTGCATTTACAAATGCAATTGCAAACATGGATACAGCAGAGGTCAGCATCTCTAACTACGCAAAAAGTGTCGTTTCAATGAGGTCACTGCTTGGAAAAGGATAAGATCTAGTTGCATTTTATGGGAAGTGGGAGACCGGCCAAAGTGAATATTACTTTAAGTGTCCTGGGTTGCAATTTTGATGGTGCATGTATGTGTCCTGCTCACTACTATTTCATTCAAAAAAGGAACAGGATAGGGCCATCTCCAAAATCCTCTCTCAAAACCCCACTTCGATGGGGAAATTAGTTAAATAAACCAAGTCAATAATGATTCAATAAATGGTCCATCTCAGCATCACCAAATCTAAAACATGTAACGGATCTAAGTAAATAAATAAATAAAACTGCTTGAACACAATAGGATCAGACTTCAAAACATGAAAGGAAAACCTGTACCATGACTTAAAATTTGCCAAGGATGGAGACAGAACGGACAAAAAAACTTCCAGATTCTCTGATTGTTAAAAGAGCACAGGCATCATAAATGAAAAATAAAATAAAATAACATTCATCCGAGTACATAATGGAACTTTCAAGCTGTCATGAAGTTTCCTTAACGCTGCACACATCCTATTAAGACCAACTGCTACAAGCTCTGTGACCAATTAAAACACTTTACATTGCAGGTCCTGCTCACCCAAATTCAATTCACTAAACATACAAACACAAAATTTAAGGGAATGGCTCACAGAAACATAATAATAATAATAATAATCAATATCATCCATGCAATCCAACAGAAAGGTCACTGGCAATGCTGAGTGGAGCTATAAACATGACCAATGCCACTTTTGATGCAAATGCCTGTTAAAACCCGAACCCCACCTCACCAGATCACGAACAAACACCATTTAAGCAAATCCTCAAATGATTAGCCTCATACAGGTCAATATTCCTTAAATCCACCACGAAACCAAAAAAACAACAAAAAACCGTTTGACAAAACCATTAAAAAAAAAAAAAAAACACCCTTAAATCACCGCATCACATTCCAAATCAAAACCCCAAAACAGAAACAGCGCCCTTCCAATCCAACAAATCCAGGATAATAGATAGAAAGGAAAAAAAAACTAACCGCTATCCCCAATCAAGAGAAGCTTAATCAAGTAATCATAATCAGCACGGGCCCTTGCTGGCGGTGCAGCCATCGCTTGTTTTCTCTTTGAATTCAAAAAAGAAAGAGAAAAGAAAGAAATGAACAATAGAAGTCCCTTATAAATGAAACCAAAACGAGATCAAAAATCGAAAACAGGGAAAGAGAGATCACCTTCTTTTTAGGTTAGCAAATGAAAAGAAAGAGAAAGACTGTGTCCAATGCGTTTGGGACTTCTTGTCTCTCTCTCTCTCTCTCTCCGCGTAATATTACGTTTCCACTTTTCAAAGGGTGTATTCTGCCAATGACAGTGAACGTGGACTTTTTATAAGATGGACTTGGTTGTATTAGATCCTTCCTCTTCGTTAAATGCTTAATCATTGTTAGATAATTAGATTTATAATTATATTCAATTGCGAATTATGCTCAGCTCGTTTTTGATATTATGTGAGCTAATGGTTGATTTTTATTCGAAAATATATTAAAAATTTAATTTTGATATTAATATTTTAAATTAATTTAAAAATATCAAAAAAATCAAATTTTAATATAAACAAGTAGCAGTTACTTAGCCAAGTCAGCTCTATTACTGAGCTATGCAGATTCTTTCTTTATTAATAAAATTAAATATCTGATCACAAACTTCGCCATCCTATTTTTTTTATTTTATTTTATTATAATGACTTGGTCCTTATACCTTTTGTTTTTTGGAAAACTTCTTGGTATTCTTATCATGAAAGTTAATTTTTCAAAATGAATTTATTATATTGGTTAAAAAATTATGTAAATTTGTCATACAATTGTACTGTGTAATATTTTCTTAGGATAATTTTTTCTAGATTCTTATTAAGAGGTTATTTATTTTTGTATTTCAAAAATATTTTTTAGAAAAAATAATTTTTTTTATTTTTTTCTTTACTTTAAATTAATTTTTTTTATCATTTTTATCAAATTGGCTCAATTACATAATATTCACCAGAAATAGATGCTGACACGAATAACAAGTTAACATTTATTTTGATAAAAATCTAATGATTTAAAAACCTTCATCGTTTTAAGTTATTATTTTAAATTAGTAGATCATTTAAGAATTTAAATTGTGTTATGATTTTAGTTTTAATTGTGATAATTTTGATCGAGTAAAAATTATTTTTTAAAAAAATATTATACCTTTTCGGTTAATATTATATTTTAAAAGATATATAAATCTACATGGATAAGATATTTTATATTTCAACCAAACTCTCCAAATTTTTAGATATTATCTTGCAAGAGTATCTTAATTGCTCGATTTTCAAAGTCAACGTTTCAACTTATTGATTTTTTTTTCCATCCAATAAAATTGAGCAATTCAAATTTTTGTTTAATGGGTAATCAATTTAAATTATAAACTTAATATCCTGTATTAGATTATTTTTCTCTTTTTTTTCATAGGTTTGCATGTGGGGCCTCCATATGAATCCATTTCAAGTAAAGCTTAGTTTGTGTTTGCTAACATAGTAATAAGTGTTTTTTCAAAAAAATAACTAAAAATATATTAAAATAATATTTATTTTTTATATTTTTTAAAATTAATAAAATTATCTAAAAAATTAATTTAATATTTTTAAAACAAAAAGAAGCTTGAAAAAATATTTTGAAAAACGAGTTTAACCGCATCAACTGCTTTCGTTAAATTAAAAGTTGGTAGTCAATACTCAATACTGGTTTACTCACCGGAGATTCTTTTGATCTCGGTGAAAATCAAGCATTTCAAGATGACTCGAGACGGAGGGGTTTTGTATCAAATGAATGAACGATAAACATGGGCGGGGCAGAAGCTAATGGCGTACATGACGCATGTGAACATCTCCACTAGCATTTTTAATCATTCGAGTATATCTTCCACTGTTTTTTCGTAAAAAATCTGGAGGCACCATATGGTATATACCTGAACGGATCCAAATCTCCAGTCACTGCTTAAGTAGATTGGCTCGGAATCCACAAATGGTGGGATCATTCTTGCTGAATATCGAGTAACTAATCAAACTGTTTCGGAAGATATCGCATCTATGTCAAAATACAGTACTATGCAAATATTTCGGTGGTTTTGATTTCTTTTCGAAGACCAAGTAGAATTTCCCTCGTTTAATGGTCTGTACGTAGCACATAAGCATAAACTATTAGTGTGATATGCGAAACGCCGAAGTTGTTCAAACTTAAGCTGTTGTAGAAAAATGAAGTCCTTTTTTTTTTTTAAAAAAAAGAAAGAAGTCCAGTTGTTAAAGTTAACAAGATGAATCGCACAGGAATTACACCAGACCAGCTTAATGCAGTGTATATCCAATTCCTGGCGCCAAGCTAGGAACACCAAGTGGCCAGAGAGAACTACACTACAGCCCAGAATATCTGAGGTAGATTCCACAAACGCCTTAGGGCTCTCCTGAAATATTTAAAAGCTAGCAAAAAGTGAAAAGCAATGACAATGCAAAAAAGTTGTGCTTCAAAGTATATGCTTAGAAGATCCTCTCCCGCACCATGACTACACCTACAAAAACCCCACCACCACCACCCCAATAAATCTCCCTTCAATCCTCTCCGTGGCTGTATCTCTCCAATATTTCGGTTTTCTGCTGGAATCCTTCCTAGAGTCCCTTTACATGGGTTTCAAGGCTGGTTGTTGCAGTGAGAGCGGCGATGGAAGCTGTGACAAGCAAAATGAAGAGGATTATCATTTTAAGTAAGGTCATGATGGTTTTTATACGGTCAGGGCAACTACTATCCTTTGGCAATGCATCATATCACTATGGCTTGACAAATTATTAAGCCATTCTTAACATTCTGTATCATCTTTGCCTTTATTCTACCTTCAGCTTATTTCGTCTATTAGAAAAGGAACAAGGAATTCAGTTTCCACGTGCCTTCTTTTATTTCATCATTATTCTGTCTAGGGTTTGTATCGTGCTGTTGTTCCCGAATCAATAAATAGCTTATTTGTTAAACATCCTGTGAATGGGAACCCTTTTCTATTATTTTCCAATATTTGTTGTGTCATCTTCGTTTTTTCCTGCAAAACTGGCAACATACATGCAAGAAAGAGCAGTAATTTTGACAACCCATCCATGGATTGCTTTCCCAATAGCTATCTCAACTCGAAAGGATATTGGTGCAATGCGGCCAATAGACTGAAATACCAGCGGGGCATTCTTGACGTGATTTCCGCGGAAAAGTTCTTTTTTTTTTCATCTATAAATTATGGCTAAAGCCCAAAGGAAATATAATTTCAATCAAGTCATAATATCAAAATTAATACAAACCCTTTGGAGAGTCGTTAATAATTGTATTCTTCCTAGAAAATGAATATTTAAAAAGATAAAAATTAGCGAGCCAATTAGCAGCATTAGCCTTCCTATAAATATATTACACTTGAACTTTCAATCTTTACCTAGAACTTCTCAAGCTCTGCTAATCAAGGTAAAATCAGCATCAATTTTCATAACCTATTTCATGATAAGACCCATCACTGTTAATTACTATCAAAAATTAAATTCCAAAATAATCTTGGGAAAGCCCCATATAATTACAGCCCAGAACGAACTGAAAGATTTCCGCGGACGAGTGTTTCCACCAGTGATTAATGGAACAAAAAAAACATCGACGTTATATCCATCTATTCGAACCTCCCATTAAAGTGACATCTCCTAGTGTAAGCAAAAAGAATAAAACTCGCTTTGATTGGTGCTCATAAAAAGGTTTCAGGGATACCATCTATCCGGTCAAGTCACTTTAATTAATCGTAATTAAGATGGGCAACCCTACTCTCAGTGAGGTGATTTTGTTACCTCGAGTGGATTAATAGCGCCAGGCAGACCTTAGGTCTCATGTTCCACAACATTCCTCTCTACAATCTTCCCGAACTTATAGGTTTCACCATGTCCTGGTGTTGTTCAGAAATGGTAATCCAAAGGGCTACTTGTCTCTGACGAAAGTAGTGTACAGTATTCCGGCAATACGTTCAAGCCTTCCACAACTGACAAAGGCCAAGAATGTTGATGAACTACAAGTTCGCATGTAAAAGTGCTTCCCTGAATGAACAGCGCGCTACCACTATGGCAAGAAGGTGGATGTGCAATCGACTCTTGAATTATACAAACCAGAGCCCTTAAAGCCAAACATCTGCATGCTGATTCAAGGATCAAATTTTCAACAAGTCCAACTACAATATTTTAAATGACGAGCATAAGCTGCTTTCGGATAAGAAGCGAGCTACAAAAAGCATTGGTGACTTTAATTTATGTAAACAAGAACAGCCTTCGGAAAAAGCATGAAAACAAATAAAGCATGAAACAAAATCCTATTGTAAACAAGTTTTCAAATACATCCAAAAAGTTCTCATAATGGATTGCGCTCTCAGACCAAAATAAACCCCCAGTTTAGTAGAAGAAACCAAGCACTTTGCCACCAACATTCTTCCTTCTAGCCTCCTCATGGTCCATAATGCCAGCAGAAGTTGTGAGTACGATATATCCAAACTGCAATAACCAGCCATTAATGTAATGTACAAGTCAGGAATGAAAAGCCATAAACAGTGCCAAGACCAGAAACAAAATGATGATCGTTGAGTAATTCAATGATAAATCCACTGCAAATTCACAGAAACAAATGTTATCACATTACACATGCACACACAAATGAATATTGGAATAAACTTAATCAGGATTTCAATGGGATTTAACATTCACAAAAGCATTCAATTGCATGATCCTGAAGCATCCCACTTGCAGACTTATAATAGCATAATATTTGCATTTGAAACTGATATTAGGAATTGAAATTGATGTGAATTCATATACTTCATGAACTGACCTGTCTTGAGGGGAGCAACCTAGCAGTCCAGGTTTCCATCTCCTTAACACCAACATCAAAACGAGGACTGATAACCCCACATTTGTTCAACCTTCCATTTAGTTCAACCACAATTTTACCAGACCTGTGATCATCAACAAACTCGAACTCACCAATGTAACCTACAGAACAGAACCCAATAAGAATTGCACTTTATTTACAAATTAAAAACAAACCAATAACCAGATAGGATGCGAATAAAAAATAGATCGGTACCGTGCTTCTGCATCACCATCAGAAACTTGATGATTACTTTTGAGGATGGCCTGATCATAACTTGGCGCTTCCCACGTTTCTCTGCATTGTACATGCTCTTCAGAGCATCATTCAAAACACTAACTCGCACCATTGTTGCTGCCGCTATACCAATTTTAACAAGAGCAGAGTCAATGACTACCAAGAGTTTTTGAAGTGCACATCAAATGTGAGTCACGTTTACTAGAAGGCTGAGGATTTAGAACAAGGTAACTAGCAGAATTATAGCTTTGCAAGACGTGCAATTCTAGACCCAAACCTCAAATCTACATATTCGCAAACTTTTAACAAATAAACCAACAAACTAAAAAAGAAACATAAACTTGGCAGGTATAATCGATCACAAAAGGCCAAGAAAAAAATATAAGAAAATCAAATTTAAACAGACCATCGAATGCTCATTCGTTTTAGTCTTAGATGACAAATAAGCGGTTGAGGAAATCACGAAATCAAGCTCCAATATTTGCCTTCTCATTTTCTATTCTAACAAACTAAACAGAGCTGGTGAGATCATGTGAAGCATCTTAAAAAAAAAATACGCACACAGAAGCAAAGCTCTATACTCTGTTGAGTTAGGATGATAGAAAGAAATAAAAAAACAATCGGCGAACTCATATTGCGAAGATCACAGCTAAGAAGCGAGCAATGGAAACCCTAAAATTATACAAGACGCACCTTGAAGAGATGCAGAAAGCGATCTGCGGAGCCGCCTCCAAGTCGAAACAGCCAAGAGCTTGGGTTTGAGAGACATGAGACGTGAAATGTTGGTCTATATATGTGGTTGGGTGCAACAAACTTGATTTACTAGAATGCCCTCACACTAGGGTTAACTTAGGGTTGAGCCGGGCTTTGCATTGTCGTTCGTGGATCTAGAAATATTGGGTCCAGCTAAATATAGCCTCTCGCTGTGAGTGGATCTTATATTGGACTTATTAGTGAGGCCCATTACTCAATATAGCCTATCGGCTTGGAGGGTGCTTGAAACAGCTTTTAACCGAGTTTTCAAGAATTTTGCTTTAAGTTAATTTTTTTTATAATTTTTTAAAATTGTTTTAATATAATATATTTCTAAGTAAAATATACTTTTGAATAGTAACCTTATGCAAAACAACCTTTAATAAACTGACGCAATGTAGATATCTTTTTTTCTCAAAGATCCTGTTTGTTTGATGGCATGTAAGAGTAAAAAACTCTAGAAAAATCGCCAGGCCTGCTGTGTCTTGTACCGAGTCTCGACCATTTAATAAAAATCTGTTCTAGAATAATGACATGAGCAGATGTCTGTGTTGTATACTCTATCTTTTTTATTTTAAATGTTGATAACAGCTGAGTTATGATTTATTGACTAATATTTTTATATCAAATTTACATCTTCCTGTATTTAAATTAATCCAATCAAGAACAAAAGATTCTTTGAGAATTCATTTCTTCTGGAGACTAGTCTGATGGTTGCCCCAAAACGGCCCATTTGGATTAAAAAAAAAAACCAGCTCTCCTTTCTGTAAAGCGATGTCGTCGAATCTGACAAACTTGAAAAATGAATAAAGGAGAAGGAAATAAAAACACCAAAACAATATCGTAATTAAGTATATGTTTCGATTTCATCAACAGTTCGGTAATCAGCATAGAGCAATAGATTCTCCAGCATTATAATAATCTTGATGTTAATCACTACAAACCAAGCCTGCAGACTCATTAGCCAACTCCTATCGATGTACACGCACTTAATCCCCTCGATATTGTGTATTCTTCCGAAATTGTAATTTGGATCGTATATAGTTTCATCGGCGTAGAACAGTCTTGATCTTATCTTGGCGTGGGCTTGTCATCCATTGAGAGATGTATACTATGAAAACGTCAACTAATTTCGAAGCACGCAAAGACAAGCTCTAATGACCCTTTTGGTTTTCAAAATTCGTCAACCATATTGAATCATATATTATATAGACTGCTTACACATTTTAAATTATATCTCGGACAGGAAAACAGCCGCTCCTAGCTAATTCGGATTCCTTTCCATTGATACCTCCAAAAACTTGATGCTCCCTTCCTAAGCACAGCCATGCATAATACTTTGCATGCTCGGCGGCCGCACTCCATTGGATCAATTGAAATTTCAGTAATTACACATACAGGTAATCTTTCACGCATTGGTTCATTATCCATGCTATGTTTAAAAAAGAACCGAGACAGGATGACATCTACTCATTCATTGCTCGAAACAATGGAAGCCATCCTGTCGCATTTTTTTCATGATCAAGTCGGTAGATGCACATGTTAAAGAAGAATCGTTAAAAAAAAACACGACGAGGGGGAGATCAATTTAGAGGCAACTTGAGAATCCAAAATTATCGAATGAATTCCGCATGTCATCACAATCACAATTCAGAATTTGCTTTGAGGATTGATGTTAGGGAAAACAGATGACAGGCTGACCCTACGAGATTAAAATATCCATCAGATTGGGGGACTGCACAAGTATTGCATGGGAGTTTGGGATCACTGCAACCCGAGCTTGTGTTCTAGATTGATAGAAACAACTTGATATTGACAA
>Ga0307507_10008999_pt1 | contig 13500 bp, 18 predicted proteins | sample 7_EM_MG_FD_207223 | JGI IMG/M metagenome (GOLD analysis project Ga0307507, IMG submission 207223) | Populus trichocarpa ectomycorrhiza microbial communities from riparian zone in the Pacific Northwest, United States - 7_EM | ecosystem: Host-associated > Plants > Roots > Unclassified | place...
CGCTGGCCTTTCCACTTGCTTTCTTTCCACTAACTTTCTTTCCGCTACCCTTCTTCTTCTTTCCACTGGGCTGCGTTCTGCTGGGTTGCTGTCCGGGGGGATCAACGTTGAGAAACGCTTCGTCAACCTCCAAGAAATCTAGAAAGTCCTGTTCCCCAAAAGCTGCCAGCTGGTGGAGGTCCTTGTCGTATCCAAACGCTTGAACTTCATCGCGTTTGTGATCCGCAAAATGTGGGATAACTGGCTTTACGGGGGACGACAGATGATCCTTGGTTGGATACCGGTGCTGGGGAGAAGGTGTATGACGTTTCACAGGATCCGATAGCGCCAGAGGAAAGGCGCCTCCAGACGATGACATGTTGAAGGCAACGTAATTATAAGCGGATTTCCGGCATATAGCTGAGTTTGAAACAATTTTATCCATCCGTGGTCCATCCCTCTCCATGTTGCCTAATTATAATTTATAAGGAATTGTAAAACTCGGCAAATAATCGAGGTCTGAAAATAGAACACGGTCCCACTCCTCTGCCTACTCCAAACAAACTCCAAACGCACGTCTCAATGCTTGTAGTTTCTCGACGGGTTGATCTCCCATTGTTCTGCTCTGCTTCACCCATCCCACTCGCCGCCGCACTCTACCATCCCACCAACATATCTCCGTGAGTTTCTTACCCTTTTGTATGTTTTAGGCTCTTATAAATGGCCTTTCCAGTAGCTTTCGATCGCATTATCAATCACACGAAACAGTGCAACGGTTGTGAAGAAATTGCAGGGGGGAAAGGGTGTATGACACATTTGGTTATATCTTGGTGAGTTTCCCACCGATTTTTACATTCTAAGTTTGTGCTTACAGATGTTTCTAATAGATTTTGATTGCGCCATCAACGTCGGAGAAGGGCGAAGCGGTTGTGGAGATACTGGAGGAGACATATGACGCATGGGGCATATCTTGGTGAGATCCCCGCCGCTTTTTTACGATCTCTGGTTGTGCGGATAGGGCTATTCAATAGCTTTCGATCGCGCTATCAACGATGCGGAACGGTGCAGCGGTTATGAAGAAACTACATGGGAGGGAGGAGATATTGCGCATTTGACATATTTCCGTGAGTTTCTTACCGTTTTTCACGATCTAAGGTTGTCCTGATAACTATTCTACCACTATTTACATCCGGGTTTGCTTGCGAACCCGAGAAATAATAAAAGTAGGTTCCCACGAACGCAGAGTCTTTATGAAAGCTAACGGTAATTGATCTCGAATATGACCATGCAACAGGAATTCCCTAATCGAAGTGTCTCAGTAGAGGTAAAATTGCACGGTGTGGATGTCATACCAGGTCAGAGGCGAAGTAAGGTTGACGTACTATCATGGGCAGTCAAATCTCAGGCGAGGGTGAAACGGCATGCAGAGGGAGGTGGAGTACATCTAAATGCATCTTTTAAAAAGGAGAAGAGACAAGGTTAAGATACGAAGCACAAACGTGGCAAGTAAAACTCATTTTGTAGCAGGTGAAATCATTTTCGCCTATCAGCAACGTATCCAATTTTGTGTGTTGATATGATCCAATTGAGAAAAATTGCTAGAACTCACAATAAGTATGCCTCTATGCCTCGACGAAGGCACTCGTCCACAGCTACTTCTCTTTCAATAGACCAAACCCCCGGATGTTGAAATAGACTACAAACTAACACTTTATTAGTATAGAACGCAAGGAATGGATGACGTTTGACATAGGGACAAGGAGTACTTACCATGCACTCGTTCATCCAAACTTCATTCACAACTACTTCTCTTTCAATCGACCAAACCCCCGGAGGTTAAAATAGACTACAAACGAACACTTTATTAGTATAGAACGCAAGGAATGGATGTCATTTGATGGAGGGACAAGGAGTACTTACCATGCACTTATTCACCCAAACTTCGTCCACAACCACTTCTCTTTCAATCGACCAAACCCCCGGAGGTTAAAATAGACTGCAAACGAACACTTTATTAGTATAGAACGCAAGGAATGGATGGATTTTGATGGAGGGACCAGGAGTACTTACCATGACGTAGCGATAGGCAGAGAAAGCACCTGGGAGGACAGCGATGTAACCGAAGAGGTTTATCAAGGATATTGGACATCTTGTATTCAAAGTTCTGAGCGGCAACGAGTGGGTTAAGGAGGTTGGCTCCGTATTTCCCCTGGAGGGCAACGAAACGTTGGAGTTGATATCAAAGGCCTATGGTATCTAGACGTGGGCCCTGGCATGGTACCGACATCAAGGAGGACACAGACATTGGGTTGGAGGATGGGACCGAAAGCATTGAAGAACCAGCGATGAGAGTTGATCTTCTTTTGATTCTTCTCTTTGAGACAAATGACTTGTAGACGTGAGCCGTTACATCCCACTCGCTGATCTTGGTTTTTGCAACGCCTTCCTGGTAGCCACTCATGGCAGCGAGAATGGAGAGGGTCCTTGAGTTCACCTTGGAGTGACCGTCGCTAACGATGCAAAATACGACTTTCTTCCAGCCCTCCTTATCCCAGGTCTTACTCCTGAGTCCTGTCCCTCTTGCAGAGATGTGCAACGTTTTTGATGACACCATGCATCGATTGGGTCAAGAGTTCTTCGTCCTCGTTGTACATGATCATGACGATGAAGAGTTCAGTATGGCGAGGAGGATCGTAACGGACCTGTCAGAGGGTGAAACCGTCATCCTTGAAATCATTGGGATCGCAGGTAGCGGCAGAGTAACACGTATGTGTGAATTCGCCCTCAGTACGGCTCGCGCAAAGGTCAAGAAGTTTCTTGGGCAAAGTTACTATGGAAGAGTCTAGATAAATGTCGTTAAAATAAAGAACAACGATATGGAGTGAAGTGACTGACTCGACTTTTTTGAGAGTTTTGTACCGCCTGGGCACTCTCTGGGGAATACGCGAGTCGTCGTCTTCATCGACCTGAGTAGGTATATGCAACCAAGCTTGGGATGAAGGACGATTCAAAAGAGGCATGTTCCCGTTATCGTCGTGATTGTCGTGGGCATCATACATGGATTGTATAGAGGGCCGGTAGGGAAATCCGGGGGTTGAGGAACATCGTGCACGATTGGGGCAGTAGATGGTCCACCTGCTGGCCCGGAGGAGGCGGCAGCGAGATGTGAGCGAAGGGTCCAGGAGGTGGTGGTGGTGGCGACTGAGAAGGATAAGAAGAAAAGGGGTAAGGCTGGTTCACTGGCGGAGGCAGTAGCACGAGCGGGTGGATTGACGAAATGGGTGTCCCATCACAAGTTATGAAAACGCGACATCCATGTCTATGGCCGCGCAAATTACTTACGACGAAAGCATGCCGTCACAAATGTCACATCTTTACCAAACTGCTGACCAGAATCTCTCCTCCACTACGCTTTCTTCAGAGCCGCAAACCCTTGGTAACTTGATCTTGAACCTACCTTATTGTTATACAGCTAACATGCTTCAAATTTTCAGCTAGCTAATAATAGCGTCTGGATGTATGTGGATGTGGACCCACTCCGCTATCATCCAGCTGTGAAGGGGTCTCTGTGCTCTTGGTAGTCGATAACGGGTCATCAATTATCTCTTATCTGATCCCATATATACTGGTCTGTGTCATTTTTCCCTTCCCTTTCATCCACGTCTCTCATCATGGGTTTAGGATTCTATCACGGCAGTACCACCGTTTCTCCACATCGTCAGTCAAAATCTCACGGTGACCTGACCGCGACGAGATTGGAAACAAAAGAGCTCGCGCAAGACGTTCAGGACGCAGTTGAAGAAGATTTGACAATACACTACCGCGTCACGGACACGATGGACTTCTTAAACAGGTTACTCCCTGTAGAAAAGACAATACTCGACGCGATTCTGAAACATATGAAGGCCGAAGAACTCTACGATTCTAAAAGTCGTAGATGGAAGGGTTTTTCAGACCCCATGCATCAAGAAAGTGGATCGAAGAAGAAGAAACCCAAGGGGAAGAAGTGGCAGAAGGGACCCAAGGAGAAGAAGAAAATGCGTTATATGGCGCCTTTTGTCGAATCGCCGAAGCAATTCGGGTGTTCATAGAAGAAAAAGGACTTGGCTCTACCTCGGAGATGGGCGCGAGCAAGTGGGTCGATTACCACTCGCTATCTCCAAAGACCCCTGATAGTAATGCGGCTCAATTGAGACCCGATGTGCTCTTTGCTCTACGAGCTGTTGCAGAACAGACGGTTTTGAAAGATTTTCCGGTGAGAACAATGTTCTGAACTGGTTAGCAACACTGACGCGTCGTAGTAAGAACAGCGGGAAGAGGTGGCAGATGAGGAAGCAGAGAACGAAGGGGATGAGGAGGACGAAGCTGGGGATGACGAAGACGAAGCGGAGGATGACGAGGAAGCAAAGGACGAGAAGGAAGAATTGGAAGAGGGGAAAGACGAAGGACAGAAGAAACCGACAAAGAAAGATATTGTGCATATTTTCTTTCGTCTTATTGAATCATCTAAATGCTTCTTTTCCAGTTACAGTTGATTTGGTGGTTGCAGATTATAGCCGCAGTTGAAATGAAGCCGACTGATTCTCAAGATTGGCTCGCCGTCGTCAAACAACTCTTCGGGTACTTGCGCCGAATCTTGCACGAACAGTTAGACCGAAGATTCGTCTTTGGTGTCACCCTCGGTCCGGAGATGATGACCGTCTGGTTACACGATAGGTCAGGCGTGATAGGGACGAAATCAGCCATAAACATTCACAAGGTTGGTGAAATAGGTATTCGACAGGTGCGGATGGAATATTAACACCTTTTCACTTGCAGGAACCACTCAAATTCATCCAAGTAATTGCGGCTTTCTCTCTTTTGCCACCTGAAAAGCTTGGTTTCGATCCTACGATCAAAATGCTTGTATCTCCCAGTCACGCCGTGTCGTCATACAAACCAAATGAAGAATTCATTAGAGCGTATCAAGAGGCGCCACACAACAGACGGTGGGTTATTACGATGAATAATGGTTTAAAGTATGTGACTGTCGAGACTGTGAGCTCTGTCCGAGCAGGGTTTATGCGTGGGAGAGGGAGCATTGCGTGGGTCGTGGTTCCTTTTGAAGGGGCAAAGGACGAGTCCAAGGCATCTCGATCACTTTATTCTATCAATTCAAGGTTTTGGTTCTTAAGCAATCGTGGCGCTCTTGTGAGGTCGACAGTGAAGGCAATCTCGATAACAAGTCCGATTGCGATTATGTTGGCAAGATTGATTTATGTGAAGATGTCCTGATTTCTAGGAAAAGAGATGCCACGGACACACTCATACGGCAATCTTTGGATGACTCGACAGGTCTTGGAAAACGAACTAGGGATCAGAGTCGACAGACCACAACAACAGACAGAGATAGAGACGTACATGTTATCTGCACTGATGTTGGCGATATTAAGGAGGTTGTTGCTCGGGAGACTGGGCCCCCGGTCGCACGAGTTCGGACAAGGGTCGTTTTGTTGACATATGGCTGGTTGATCAAGTATTTCAGCATCCGAATGGAATTACTTGTACCCCATTTTTCTTTTCTGACCCCCTCGATTCCGACCACCTCCTTTTCCATTCATCCCTGATTTTGACATGAGGAGGTGGAGGATCCCTCCTCCACTCCTGTTCACAACCATTCCGTCGGTCACTTTGCTGGTGCTTAACTTTCTTAATCTCTTCTTTGCATCTGCCAATGCCTGCCGTGGCAGCGGGCAAACTTTCGATTTGGTTTGAACAGATCAAGCATGGTGGCTCTATTACCCGACCGCCGTCACCATAAATACTGTCCTTGAGTCGTAGTAGCAATTCAACCTACGATGGTATACTGACTGTGGTAGGGGAGCCACAATAGGTTAAGAAACAGAACGTGAAAAGTTGAGGGCGACGGAATAAGACAGGCAGAATATGAGAAAAAAATAGAACTGAGTAGGGGCATTCCACGGCAAGGATAATGGAGTAGAGTATGAGAATAGAAGGAAGGAAACGGATCATGCAAGAGCTAAACGGATGCCTGACAAAATTGTCCGAGCAGAAAAGCGAAAGAGAGGATAAGAAGGATGTAAGAGGTCAGTAATAATTAATCAATCGCGACGCTGTTTCTTCGCTGCCAAATCGTCGTCCTCGTCTGAGCTGGTCAAAACAATGACGCCCAGGTTCTGTCTGCCTCGCTTCTTACCGCTTCCCATGAAGGGGCTTGAGGCAACAATTGTAGGCGAGCTGGAAAGATGCCAGGAGGATTCCTCGTCCGAGATTTCAATGACACCAAGATCAGCAACAGCATCACGATCATCAAGTCGGGAGGTAGGCACCAATCTTGATGAAGTACCAGGAGTCTGAAGGATGGACTGTTTAACCAGATGTCGGCGGTGGGATGTTGGCATGGGAGAAGATGATATCCAAGTCTTGTCGATTTCGGCTGATGTAGAGTGTGTGGAATGGGATGTGCTCTTGAGCTTGAGGTGCGAGGCCATGGTTAAGGGAGCGGGACAATCGTCACTCTTGCTTTCTTTGTCTTCTCTCTCAGGAGTGCATGCCGCCATGTAATCATTGGCGGCTGAGCCAGATGGCAGCCACTTCGATCGGAATGAAGACCTCCTTCGAGGTCCATTAGAAGAATGCATATTAAGCACGAAAGATACCCACTGGTCCCTCCGAGCTTGTAAACCACTTGGCCCTCCGTAAACTTCCCATGCCCTGCGCTGAACGGCCTGCTCTAGGTACATGTGGGCCAGGTATATACCTTTGGAGGTGTTGGTTGGGACCTTGTCGTAGCGCAGACCCTCCAGATGTTTAGGATCGAGCTTTACGGTTGCCAATTTGAACCGGAGTTCAACTGCATGATTTAAAACAGGACGTACAAAGTATGTTTTTTTGATTTTTGATTTACTAATAGTAGCCTAGTAAGACGGCGGAGTGAGTGGCACATCTAGGCATTAGAAAAGGGAGACCCGTACTTGGGCAGGTATAGTATCTGATGTATCAGGCCAGGAGTTCCTGTCCCAATTGGACTTCTCATGGAAACTGGCGCAGATTTTGAACGGCATTTAGAGTTGGCAGAAGACTTCAAAGAGCGAATCGTCAGGGCTATTTATCATCCTATTCCAGTTACTTCATTCGATTTGCTCGATTTGTTTTTTTAAAAAAGATCGAGACTCTTACATAGATCGGATCTAAACTTTTGGAATGGCCGCCCAGCCCTATTATATTCATCCAATAATGATCACGGCAAGGTCAGTGACAAAAGGTGGGCAATCCCTCAGACCACCTCGGATCTAAAAAACAATTTCAAATATCTTATGAGAGGCCGGGCTAGCTGACCTTCCTTTTGGGCTTTGAAAATCCGGCACCCGACGGGGTCGATGGGAATATATCCAGATGGGCGGGCAGAGAGGCACCCGGATAAAATTGTAAAAGCCCATTTAACTGAATAAGAGTCAAAACTTTATCCCAACGCCGTTGTCGGTTCTAAATAAATCACTTATGACATTTCAATTTGGAGCCGGGTGTAGCCGGCATGTTCTGAATGTTTTCTAGGTTCCTATCAGATTTCTTCTTTAGGGCTGTGGGTACCAGCGAGAAGTTTCACCGCCTGGCGGGTAACCACGCGGCAAGGAACTGACTGCCGTACCACACAACCTGACGCCTGAGTGCACAAAGTTGATTTTTTCTTCCATTTGTGATTGTCTTCCATCAGACAAGACATGCCACTGAAAGTCTGAAACTTCAAGCAGACTTCCGGTCATTTTCCGATCCTATATCATGGGTCACGGTACTGTCGCCTTTTGCCTCCATTACGCTCCGTGTATGCGGTTCCAGGGGTCGTTTTCTCTTGATGGCTTGTTGATGGCCGATCATTATGAATCTGGTCGTAAGAAGGATAGCTGTCGCGACTTATTCGTGTATGCCTTTCTGCTCGGGCGGATTTGTTGATGGCCTGTTGTTTTATTCCATAACATTCCCTGAGAAAGGCAATACATTCTTTCTTTTGCATGCCTATATCGTCTCACCTCCACAAGCACCCTTTTCAACTTAACCTTTCTTTCATCTCCTAGAACTATCACAGTAGGAGACGTCGTGTCATTGTCAAGTGGCCAAAGGCTCTGTTGTATTTGCAAAACGCTAACCGTTTTCGGTGTTCACAACATGAACTCAAACGTCATGCTGTTCTGTGAGTCTCCCGAGCCTCTCACTGCCTCTTGTTCCTTTTCCGTCCCGCTCAGAACTTCGTTTCCACAACCGCAACCTCCTTTCATCAGGGCTCGTCAGGTTTACGTGTCTCTCCCACCAAAAGGGAGCCGTCTCTTCGTTCAGCGGAGTTCTACACGTTTGTCAAAGATGAACCGCCAACCTCTTCAATCGGACGAGTTAAGCGCTCGGCTTTCAGATGACGACGTACCTCTTTCCTTGGTCAGCGCCGTTCAATCACGGAAACGATGCCGATCCCCATGCCACTCAATGCTCTCAGATGATGGCAGCTTCTCCGCCTCACAGTCAGATCCTGAAACCACATCGGGAGATGACTCGGACTTCATCTCTAGTGAACCCACACGGAAAAAAGTCAAGATTGCCCACTCTGGCTCTATTCAGGAAACGCACCCTCCATCCTTGCTTCAAAGTGCCATTCAGTCGCGGAAACGCCATCGATCCCCATGTCACTCACTATTTTCAGATGACGGCAGCTTCTCCACCTCACAGTCAGATGCTGAAGCCGCATCGGATGTTGACTCGGACTTCAGCCCTAGTGGGAAATGGGCACCCTTCCGAAAAAAAGTCAAGGTTACCCACTCCAGCTCTATTCAGCGTCCTTCTCAAACTCCAGCATGGGCTATTGAGACGGTGGATAGTGGTCCTTCAGAGCAAGCACCCTTGACCAGTGATGGCAGCAATGTTCGTGTTATCAGGAAGGGCTCCTTCTTCTCATACGAGCTCAATGGAGTCCTTTGCCAACACACACTGGGTTCAAGTGCCACTCCCTTGGCTTCTTTGCTATCAGCTAATAGCCTGCCACTAATGCCTGCCGAGGGGCTTACGCTCAGCGAGAAAGATATGGACAAGCGCTGCGCCGGTCTACGTGCGCATGGTATCTCGATGTTCCCACCGATGAAAGCATTTTTTTGCCACAAGCACAAGGAATTCGTCCTACCTTCGATGATCAAACCCCACATTAGGAACCGTCATACAAAGACTCTCCCATGCGGCAACAATGTTCAGGAGAATTTTCTCGCCCATCTTCAGCAGCTCTATCCCGAAATTTCTGACAGTCCCTTATCTACATCCAAACGGCACTTTTCGATCTCAAAGCAAATCTCGTTTCTTCCGGACCCTACCCGCCTCGCCTTCTGTCCATCAGAGACCTGCTCTAGTGTGTTCGAGTGGGATAAAGTGGCACCAAGGACGGTCAGCCAAGGCTTTCGGGCTCACATCAGGAAATCGCCCAGCTGCAAAGCTGCCCAGTCCATCTTCATAGACACCGGCAATGAAAAGTTCCCCCAACCAACAATCAGGTACGCCCAAATTGCTGGAAAGAGTGCGAATATCCAGTGGGTGTTCTACCTACCGGATGACTGGGTACCCCCCACTAGTCCTCCTTCTATTCCCTTGGACCGACCCTTACCGATCGATGGAAAACCCAAGTGTTCGATGGACTCGGAGTTGCATCGAACTGACTTGGAGCTGTGCCAACCCTACGTCGTGGAGCTTGGGTGGGATAAGGCCTTTCCACCGCAGTACATCATGGTTTTTAAAACTCTTCTGAAAATATTTGTTGCAAGCGATGCATCCGCAGAAGAGATTGCTCTGCAGCATGGCCTATCCGCTATCTGGGATTTCCTCTACGGATATCTTGAAAGTGCAAACAAGTTCGTTGAGGGCCGGTGCCGCACATTCAGAGAAACTATTACAAAAGGGTAGGTTGGATATCATGTCAACCTTGGGGTCGCTTCTCATCATTGTATTTTCAGGTCCAGATCTCGTTTCCGAGAGTTATCTCCCGGGAGCATCTCGTGTTACCGAAAACCACTCATTCACGTTATTTCATTTCTTCTATGGTTCAATTTCTTGTGCAAATCGAGGAAGACGATCGTAAACAGTGTCGACCTTGGATTGACTACAGAAATCAAGCGTGCTGTTTCCAAGCTATACACCTTTCTAATCCGTCCATCTGGGCAGGAAAGTTCGGAATTTGGTTGTGACGACGACCTTGCAAAATACGTCCATCATCTCCTTACTGTGTTGCTCACTGGACAGGGTCCATCACATAGGAAGATCAATGGCCCATTTGATTACGTCCTCGTTCTCGCCATGTACGTTGGGGACGGTAATTTTTACGAGGCCATTCAGGTCAGCCGATACTGCGCGATGATGCAGTACGGCATGAGAGTCATCGTCGTTCATGTTGCACGCCTGGGCGGTCTGCAAGGTGACTATACTCCGTTACCAGAAACAGCTGTTGTCGAGGAAGCGAACGAGGATGAGGATGACGTAGGTGAACTGGTGGACAATCCCCTATTACCACCTGACTTTGTGCCATTGCCCGAGGGACGCAAGCTCCTCGACTCTGATGGGGTCTTAATAGGAGCCGACCTAACTGGAATCGAAAACCCGCTGCTACTTGACGACGACGACGACGACGATGACGATGACGATGACGGGGCTGCCAACGCCAAGTTTATCAGTTTGTCCTCAACTAAGCATTTTGTCAATCCAATGGACATTCGCGATGATGAAGATGAGTCAATGCCATCGACCGACAACGGCTTGAATCACCTCCTTCAAGACGACCTCTTGAGGTCAGTATTCTATATTCAATGGAATCTTAAGCTTCATTGGCTAACTCGATGTGCTTCTAGAGTGCTGGCTGATCACCACAAATGGATACACTACAAATCGGAGGAAGGGAAGCAGCCTACTGCTTTCCAAAGGATGAAGTCCGTCTGGCTAGTGGTCTGGCCATTGGCATTTAATGCGATCTCGAAAACTCAGACCCACTGGGATTCAGAAGGCCATGTACTCACGTTTAGTGATTCGCGTTGCTCTCCCCTTCAGATCCCACTGAATGATATTCGAACATTTGCCCGCTCCCTCGTTATGGAGGCTCGTGAACACCTGGAAGAACTACTTCCTGGAGACATCAGCGCCGCACAGCTGTTTAACGCTATCAACATTTTGTCATTGAAGGATTCTGCGGCCAGTCAACACTCACTTTTCGATCAGAACCACACTACATTCGAACCACTCATCGAGAAAGTTTATCAATCGATGATGTCTAAAGATGAAGTTAAACAACAACTAGTGATGCAGAGAAAGGGTGGTGGACGAAAGTATCGCTCTGATCGTCTGAAAGTCTGGTTCAGACAGGAACAAGAGCTGCTGCATCTCATTCTTCTTGCTTTTTCCTTCACCTCAGGTATTCCACCGAGGGCATTCCAAGCAGCCGATATACGATTCAAGTCATTCAGAGGTCGAAAGCGCACTGTGTTCCTCATGAAGGGTTGCCTAGTTTTTGGATGGCTGAAGTCAAAGACTGGTCGGATTCGAGCAGCATTGTGGTCCTTACCGCCAGCGCTTGGCCAGGTCGTGATCACTTATCTTGGCATTCTTCGGCCGGTTGCCCTCAGAATAGCTGAGGAGGCTAAACTGGGCCCCTCTCTGGATGCTAAACACATGGTGTTCGCCAAGACAGTGCCTGTCCAAACTCGAATGGGCTCTTGGGATACGAGGTACATGAGCAAGGTCTTCAAGGCACGTACCATGGAGCCACTGGGCTTGTATGTTGGGCTGCAGAGGCTACGACAAATCGTGACGGCCGTCTTCAGAAAGCATCTTCCTGGCTTAATCGAGCCAATATTAGCTTTGGATCAAGCCAGCCTTCAAACCTCTCTCGCAAACCTGCAGGCAGATCATACTCAACATGTATCAAACTTACATTACGGCACCAGTCTGGGTCCCTCCAGCAGCCTAAACCTCTCGGATGCAAGAATTGATCAATTTTTTGAGGTCAGCCAAGCTTTGCAAGCCGTCTTTGGGCTATTGCCAGGAAGTCGAAGGATGTTGGATCGTCTCTATGGGGTGCCTCTGTTCTGTCAGCGCACTCATATGGATTTTGCTTACGAACGGGTCCGTGGACTCTTATGCAAAGAATACAGTTTGGGTGGGGAGCCCAAGTCAAGCCGGGCTGCAGCGCGATCAATGCTGTCTTCCCTGCCATTTGTCCCGTCTTTACATGAGAATGTATGGGCAAATGAACTTCTCTCTCAACTCGCTAATGCCTTACAACTCCATAGCCATTAGGTGACGTCGTTCTGTGGAAAATCGCCTCCACAATTATCTTTGGAAGAGGATGGCCAGGTGCCACCGACGCCGCACCGCTGCCCGGCTATTCTCCTCAGGTGGTTACAGATGCCATCATTCTTGTGAGTCTCTTTTCATAACAGAAGCTCTATTTAACACCTAGTAAGATCATGCTTGGCATTGAGGAGTGGACAAGCGAAGTGGTGTTTGAATACGATCTTCAAGATCTGACGGTGAGCGTGGCAATAGATGATATGCGGAAGCGTATTCTTCCGCAGATGGAAAGGTTTGAGAGAAACAATCCTGAAAAGTGGACAGAGTTAGGGGTTCTAATCTTCAGGCAGGCGTCGACTAGGGGTCAGGTTCTGAAGGCAATGCCGGTGAAACCGCTGGCTAATATTGTTCTGAATGATGATTAACTTCCGAATTTCTATGCAAATTGCAATAGAACTATTCATGTTGACTCCATTAAGACCTACCACGATGGCCAGCATGGCACAATTGCGCCCGCGAACACTACAGGACTCTCACATTTTATAATAGATTGCCGAAAGACAAATAGACCCAAAAAGGAACAATGACGCACATTCCCAAGGTCGCAGCTGTACTCATGACTCAGTGGGTGATCTCTACGATTGCACACCTTCTCAATCGGCAGCTTTCCTATAAGCACGAGATCATTGTGGTCGGCTCTCATGCCAACAAAAAGAGCCTTGGTCTTTACGTCAACGACGGTGAAGTCCAGGTTTTTCCTTTCCAACAGTATCGCGCAGCGGGTCGCTTTGAAGTCGAGGAAAAGGAATCCCTGCAGAGCTTTCAGGTTGGTGATGATGATGACACGCTTGGGCAATTGGCCCAGGATATTTCCCAAGAAGCACATTCGCTGGGCACGGTAGACTCCATAATGCAGGTCTTCGAGTTCTACAAGAGCAAGTGTCTTCCTCCTTCCGCCGGAGCGAAGATTACCAAGATAAACCATTATATTGTCACTAGCCGTCGCCCCGACCCTTTCACAGATCCCAGTCATGGTGAGCAGATATTGCTTGGAGTCTTATGGCTTCTCGAAGAACAGATTCCGCGGTACGGTGACCGTCAGTGTATTCTCGTGAATGTGAATAGACCTGCTCAAGATATTTTGGCAGTGATTATGCAAGCGATGGGGACCTTTATCTTACATCTCCGACTCCTTTTCGGTGTCGGCTTGAATGCACA
>Ga0307507_10009000_pt1 | contig 13496 bp, 6 predicted proteins | sample 7_EM_MG_FD_207223 | JGI IMG/M metagenome (GOLD analysis project Ga0307507, IMG submission 207223) | Populus trichocarpa ectomycorrhiza microbial communities from riparian zone in the Pacific Northwest, United States - 7_EM | ecosystem: Host-associated > Plants > Roots > Unclassified | place...
CCGTTCAAATTATTCAGCCATTAAATACCCTATCAACTCAGGCAACTCCAACCCCGACTCCGACCCAAATTACCCAAGCCATAGACCAGCTCGCCCTACAAGGAAGCTTTGGAAGGGAGATCACCAATTTAACTAAGCTCTACGCAGATGAAGTTAAATACTACTGCACCTACCTCAAAGATCTCAACCTTCTCAAGAATTCAAATAGGTTTCCTAAGTACCCCCAGTACTTTGCATATACAAGACCTCCTGAACAGCCACAACCGCAGCAGCTTCAGCAATTTCAGCAGCTAAAGCCCCCAGAAACGACACGAATACGATTAAGCCATAGGTTACCAAATGGGTAAAGAGAACAGGACATAAGGAGGGTAACATAAGCAACTATTAATCGGGGCACGGGTACAACCAACCGAATTTGCAAAGGAATAGGAATAGGGACTACGGACTCATTTACCAGTGCCCTTTTTGTTTTTCTTATTCCCTAGTTGTTGCCAGTGTCGGAATAAGGTTCTGTGATACAGTGGACACCGTTGCTTGTAACTAATTGGGTTGACCACGTGAGCTAAGTGAGCTCAGGAGATCCATCAAATTCCACCTGTAGAAGTAGAAAGGAAACAAGAAGAAGAAATCAATTGAAACCAAAACCCCCCCTACCGTGGTTCCAACAATTGCTTTATAGTTATAAAATACTATAGGTTCTTGTGGTTTATTAACACGTATATTAGGAACAACAATCCTTTAAGCTTAGGACGCCATTGTTTAAAGTATCTAATAATCACAAGCAGTTTCTTATTGTATATCTTATAGTTTAATTTAGTAGGGGCGAGTTTCTAGAAGAGAAAGGCTACTGGATATAGCTCGCCGTTCTTATTATATTGCGATAATACTCCCCCTAGCGCATAATTAGACGAGTCCATTTTAACAATATATTTATAAGGGCGCGAAGAGGCTTCGGGAAAGATTTAAAGGAATAATATAAATTCTATCTAAATCTAAGTGTTGGTAACCTATTAGGGGTAGGGGTAGCACGTGCGTACGCGTTCCTTACATGCGCATTCCTCGCGTGTTATAAGTACGCGAGGCCTCGCACATAGAATAGAGAAATAGACATCCACAAACCTAAGAGCATACCCGTAACAAAATGATTACAGGTCTGCAATAGGTTAAAGCATACCAACACTAATCAGTAGACGTACAGATCAGGAGATACGCAATAGCTTACAGCTTATACGGGTTACTTACGACTCCGTACAAACTCGCACCGCCGCCTACCTTAGTTAAAGAAGGGAACCGTACCCCACCCAATACTGCCGCAAGGAAGAGTTATTAATTTAACCACCTTGCGCTATATCATACAAGGACTATAGTTTCGCTAACATTATTATAAGGAAGAGTTATTAATTTAACCACCTTGTGTATCGCGTTAAAAGGACCGAAAAATCACATTACTACCTAAAAAATACCTTTACCTTACACACGCTACCTCGCATGAGAACATAATGGCGAGTACCTTAACCGCAGAAGACTGGAGCACGAAGATAAAGAAGTAGGAGAATGGGATTAAGCTAGAGGGAGCTTCCTAAGAAGAGATATAGGACTATGCCAGAACAAAGTTATACGACTATAAGATATCCGAAGCGATAGATACGGACCTATAGGAGCTCTTCTAAAAAGAATTTTAGGACTTTATAATCCAAGAGTTTAATAGCCTTAGAACTAAGATTACCCAGGACTTACGCAGAACCCTTTAGGGCAGAGAAGTATATATAGCCAAAAATATAAAGAGTCTGACAATCCCAAGGACTCTACTTGACACGGCTACGGAGGAAGAACAGCATAAATGGTTAGATAACAAGATCCGCGAGATCTGTGAGCACGTTACGGACATAAAGATGTTATAGCTATAGAAGAGAGTCCCTTATAACTAACTTAACTAGGTCTTCTATTTGTACGAACCCTTCTAAACACCTATATAACTATCCAGAACACCCTTATAACCGTCTAGAACACCCTTATAACAAACACCTTAATTACTGCCAGCTCTATCCACTACGAACTATATTCCACCTGCTACAAGCCATATTCCACCTATTACAATTTAGACCCCACCTATAGAGATCCCAAACTATAAATGGTAGATTATAACCGTAGCTAAGCTATACTCTAAAGACCAGAAGTATAGCAGAGCCAAAAGCTTTAACTATAAACTAACAATATTTTATGATATTTATATAAGATCTGGACTGCCACCTACCACATATAAGATTGCCTTTCCTATAATGCTAAAGGGATTAGCCTAGGACTAGTACTACAACCACCGGCTATCCGAAAGATCCTTTAAAGAAATTTGCAACCACTTATAGAACTTCTTTAAGGGTCCTAGATACCACCGCAGAAACCTAGATAAATAGAACACTATAACGCTACTCTCTATTATCCAGGAGAACACAGACAAGACAACTCTGCAGTGCCTTTAGATACTGCTTACAAAGCTCCATAACTTACAACACGGACTTACGCCCGCCTTACGGATTACAGACTTTCTACACAATAAGCTAGTTATAGCTTGCCAGGGCGTACCGGCGTGTAGGATTACAATCTTAGACCCTCCCTTAGATTTTAGCTACCTTATTAATAAGCTACAGTTGTCTATTATTGCCTACTAGAAGGAGCAAGAGCAGACTCATATATACGCTACGGACCATTAGGAAGAACCGCGTGCGTACTTTATAGACCGTCAATATAACTACCGGGACCGTAACGGCTCTAACCATAAGGATCCGCGTAAAAACCGATCTTCACAACTAAACCAAAAGAAGTGCTGCTTTGTGTGCGGCAAAAGCGGCTGTTGGTTATGGAAGTATATAAACAAAGAACAGGACAAGTCTAAAGCTAGGTTTATAGGGCGATATAATAGATAATTGGGTGAGCGCTTCTAAGAACACTTTAAATAATATCTTATTAAGTGCGAGGGAGAAGGCCTAGAGCTAGAAGAGTTAGAGGACCTAGACGAAGTCTTTATAGCTCTAGTTATTAATTACGAAGCTAAAACTAAGTAGGATAACGCGAATAGCTCTTCTTACTTTACATCTTTTAGCACTCTCTTGTACAATAAAGCAGTAATCACGGCCTAAGAACTAGCTAATAGAGCCTTCTGCTATAACCTTATAGGCCAAGACACGACCATAACTATAAACCTTAACTCGCCTGTTACAAACCTTGACCTACCCAAGGATACAAACGCCTATGCGTATAGTAGTCAGCCTACACACTACATAACGGACGAGTTTATAGGCATTATAATTAATATAGGTGCCTTATAATAATCTATAGCTGGTTATAGACAGTTCCTGGCATTACAAAAGCAAGATATAACTTTATAGCTTAATATGTTAATAAAAGGCACAGTAAGCGTACAATTCGGAATTGGGACTACATCGTTAATTAGGTCTATATAAGTCTTAACTCTAGTAGGCAAAGTTAACTTTCACGTTATTAATATAAACACGCCATTCCTGCTCTGCCTAGCAGACATAGACAACTTATAGGTGTATTATAATAACCTTACAAACGTACTTGTAACTCCTATAGGCAATATACCTATTGTACGACGATTCGGCCATCTGTTCCTCTTATAGGACCTCTCTTTATAGATCTACCTTTTTAACTCTTTTAACCAGAACCCCTGTTACCTAACCAATATAGAATTACATCGTCTATACCAACGTTTCAGCCACCCGTTAGTTAAGAGACTATAGAAAGTACTCAACCGTTCTAGATATAACATTAACACAAAATCACTTAAGTACCTTACCCGTTACTACCACTTTTGCCAGAAACATAGCAAGTCGCCTAGCCGGTTTAAGTTCACGCTCCGTAACAACGTCAATTTTAACTACTGCATTATTGTTAACATTATATATATTAATGGGAGCCTAGTCCTATATATAGTTAATAAATATATACGCTTCTAGGCCAGTAGATAGCTACAGAATATTAGTGCCAAACACACGTGGGACGTTATACGGATGTGTTAGATTAACACGTACTTAGGACCACCAGATGTTATTACTTATAATATAGGCAAGAACTTTATCAGTAAGGAATTTAAAGAGTACGCTACCACAATAGGCATTATAACTAAGGGCGTGCCAGTTAAGGCTTATAACTTAATTAGAATAGTTAAATGTTACCACAGTCCGTTACAGAGAGCATACTAGATTATTACGGTCGAAATACTAAATATCAACAAGGACGTAGCTCTCTAGATAGCCTTTAAGGCTATTAACAACTCCATAGGACCTAACGGACTGGTACCCACTCTGCTAGTATTTGGCGCCTACCCCCACATAACTAATTTGGACGCGCCTTCGCCAATAGTTATGCAACGCGCTGCCGCAGTCAAGAAAGCTATAGAAGAGATCCGCAAGCTACGTGCCAAACGACAAGTTACGGACGCTTTAAGCATGCGAAATGGCCTAAGAATAGACGCTATTTATAACTTACTACCTAACTCGCAAGTACTTGTCTGGAGAGAAGGAAATACAGGCCAACCGGGATATTAGTTGGGACCGTATAACCTGCTTACGGTTGAAAACGAGACGTGTACTATATAACTGCCCTATAGTCCTATACCCTTCCGTATAACGGTTGTAAAGCCTTACTTTTTGGATCTAAAACTTGACAATAACCTACAACCTAACCAATAGGACGATCCCTAAGAGCAGCAGGTATACGTACCTGAAAACAACCTAGGACCTATTATACGACCTATCTAGCAACCTGTTAAGCAACCCGTTAGACAACCTGCTGTACAACCACAAAAGCGTAGTAGAGGACGCCCACGTAAGTACCCCCTCCTTATAAACTAAGCCGACATTTCAGTCTTCCTCTAAGATAACAATACCACGAGTACCTAGTTTTGAGCTTCACGCTAGAAAGAACTCACAGGCCTACTCAAGCTAGGAGTATTTAAGGTAGTTAAGCTTACGGATATACCCGCAATAGCCCATCTGTTTAACTCACGGTTTATTAATAAGGTTAAGAATGCCGGTATAGACGCAGCTTTTAAGAAATTACAACTAGTAGTATAGGCGTACAATGATATAGAAAAGAGCGTAGTACTTACCCAGTCGCCTACTATCCAACGGGCGAGTCAACGCCTAATCCTATGCATTGGAGCCATGCTGTAAGACCAAGACATATAGATCTACCTGCGCGATATTACACAAGCCTACGTGTAATTAGATATAAAGCTAAACCGCAATTTCTATATACGACCTCCACAAGAAGTATAGACTGAACTAGGAATTAATAAAGGGTCCGTACTGCGGGTGCTTAAGCCCCTTTATAGAGTGCCAGAAGCCGGAAACTACTGGTTTAAAACGTATCACACACACTACCTATAGCAGTTAGGTATGGACCAGTTAACATATAACCTATGCCTGCTCTACAGCAACGATTCCACGTATTTCGGAGTAGTTGGACTATAGACGGACAACATGCTACTACTTGCTAATGGAGCATTCACAGACCGCGAAGAGAGCGAACTATATAAGGCCTGACTTATAGCTAAGGAGCGCGAGTAACTAACAGCCGAAAAGCCTCTTAAGTTTAACGGTGGTATCGTACAACTTATAACTGACGGACTGACGTTAACACAAGAGCGTTAATGCAGGAACTTTAGTATAGTTAACATTTCTAGACCCGCCATATCTATGAGCTCGCGAGGTATTGTCCGTACGGCACTTACGCTAAAGGACCAGTACGTCGCTTAACGCGCTAGAGGAGCGTACGTTGCGTCCATCTGCTAGCCAGAAGCTGCTTTTGACCTATCCGTTACTGCCCAGGTGATTAACCTAAATAAAGACGACGTAAAAGTACTTAACTAACACCTAGCCTGGCAAATTGAGAACCCCGCTAGAGGACTTACGTACGTTAAGTTAGATATTACTACCTTACAATTGCTAGCCTTTATAGACGCATCTTTTATAAATAATAAGGACTTATTATTGCAAATTAGGTATGTACTAGTTCTCGTAGATATAACAAACAAGGTAAACATTATCTACTAGTCATTAATAAAGTGCAAGAGAGTTATAAGAAGTGTACTTGTATTAGAGCTATACGGAATGGCTTATAGGTTTAATATCGGAGCCGTAATTAAGTCGATAGTTAATAAGATCTTAAACATTAACCTACTACTCGTAATATATACAGACTCAAAGTCACTTTATAACTATCTCATACGGCTCGGCACTACGCAAGAAAAACGCCTTATGATCGACATTATGTGTTTACGGCAGGCGTATAAGTGAAGAGAAATTATAGAAGTTAAATAGATTAATAGCAACACGAACCCAGTGGATATAATAACAAAAGGCAAGCCCTGTCTAGCCTTAACTCAACTTATTAACACGAATACGGTCCAGCTAAAGGCTGTTAGATGGGTTGAACGGACTAATACTAATCTATAAGGACGAACTCGGGGCAGATTTGGGGCGAGTTCGGACTATATAGATAAGAGACTATTATGTTAGATAAGAATAGTATAAGCCATTACATATATGCTATGAATAGACTATACTAGATAGGAGACATATTTTAGGCCTCTTTAGAGGTTGCCCAGTGTTAGTAACCTATTAGGGGTAGGGGTAGCACGTGCGTACGCGTTCCTTACGTGCGCATTCCTCGCGTGTTATAAGTACGCGAGGCCTCGCATATAGAATAGAGAAATAGACATCTACAAACCTAAGAGTATACCCGTAACAAAATGATTACAGGTCTGCAATAGGCTAAAGCATACCGACACTAAGGGTATATAGCTCTTGCTAGGAACAAGACGTTGTATAAAGAAGAGAAAGGAATAACAAGAGAATCTTACAATTAAATAGTTTAGGGGTCTTGGTCAATGCGTACACACATACACACGCGGACGGACTTTAGTAGTATTCAATTAATCTGGCAGAACTTGGCAGAAGTCAATCAAGCTGGCAGAATTCGGCAGAATTCGGTCAAAGCTTTAAGTTCTATCTGTCGAGTGTTTTACCAAGACATTCCTACTATAACTAGGCTAGTCCCGTTACAATATTTAAGGTTAGGGTTAAAGTAGATAAGAATTAAAGTAGTTATAAAATAATATTTTAGTTCATTAAAAGCTTGTTCACATTTAGTAGTCTATTTAAATCTTATATTTTTTATTATTAAGTTTACTAATGGCTAAATAATTTTTAATAAGTGATTAATAAATTAATAATAGAAATTTACAAATCCTAAAAATCTTTAAATATCTTATATACTACTAGGACTTTCCTAGTTCATAATTACAGCAACTTTTTTAGGGTCCATTTTAATTCTGTTACGGGATATAATTAAGCCTAAGTATATAACTTTAGACGCGTGGAACTTGTATTTCTTAATATTGCATTATAAGCCCGTATCTTATAGGCGTTTAAGGACTATTCTAATGTGTTTCTAATGTTTAGAAAGCAAGGACAAGTAGATTAAGATATTATTAATATATATAGTAATAAATACATTAAGGAATTCACGAAGCGTATTATTAATATATTATTAAAATGTACCGGGACCGTTCTTTACGCTAAATGGTATTACCAGGTATTTAAAGAGTCTCTATTATATATAAATAGCTATATACTTCTTATCTCCTTTACGTATATGGATTTTATTAAAGGCAGTAACTATATTAAGCTTTATAAAGTACCGTACCTTTACCAAATAGTTAAGCGTCTCTTAAATTAGGGGAATTGGATATTAGTTTTAAATTATAATTATGTTTAGAGCTTAATAATTAATATAGAATCTTAAGCCTCCTCTTAGCTTTTTAATAAATAGTACAGGTAAGGTAAATAGAGATTAACTAGGGCAAATAAATCCTTTTTCCAGATATTCGTTAAGGTATTATTATATTATAAGCAGTTCTTCTTATAATATACCGTATAGCGGACCGAACTTTAGTATTATACTAGGCTTAAGTTCTATCTTAAAATCATACTTATTTTAGTATGGGGCTAGTTGGTTTATAAATTGTTTTTTAAACTTATTAATTAAATCGTGGTATAAGAGGTCAAGGGTTAATATATTACTTTAGTTCTAGCGCTTTCTTAATGTCTTCCATTATTATAGTAAAGATGTATAATTACAGCACCTGTCGTACCAAACGCGTGCTTACGCGTACGGTACACCAACTACGCGTTTACGCGTTTGGTGTACTAACCACCCGCTTACGCATCTAGTGCACCCCTAAAGCACTAACTAATTAGGGGGAGGTCGCATTAGTATATAGACCACATAGTCTGCTTTAATACAAGAGACAGTCACCACCATCCCAAAGAGTATACAATACTATACGTATTTTGTGCCCCAGGATACAACTTACTTATACTATTAAGTTAGTACAAACACTAATTAGTAAGCGCGCACAGATCAGCAATCACTTGACACCTCCTACCAAGCAATATACGACAGCGACCACCTATTTAAACTCCTAGTACGACCTGCTAAAAGGTTAGAAGTCAGGGATTACGGACCTATCACTAACTCTGTATACTTATTTAAGTCTTAGTACGGTTTACCGGAAGTTTATAGACGCAAATACAGACCTTTATGGAACCCCCTACCCTCCTACAAACCACTACGGACCCGTTAATTGATTTTATAGACCGTTACAAGACCTTATAGAAACCCCCTACCCTTCTACAAATCGTTACGGACATTAACTGCCTTTACGGACCACTATAAGACCTCTTCCACCCATTATGTACTACACTACACTATATAGTATGGCAGACCTAAGGAAGCAAGTCAATAAAGGCTAGGAAAAGTAGAGGTAGGGAGCTAACCTCACGTCTATACCTAATATTAACAACTATATTAAATTCAAAGTTCTTAAATACAAATATTTTAAGCTCATAAATGTTAACCTATAGGAGCAATACTAGGAAGACTTCGCGGACTTTACAGAAGCTATCTTTAAAGCATATAACCCTACTACTATCCGTAACCTACGGACCCTCTTACATAACTAAGGTATATGGGTTGAAAGGAATAAATAAGTTACTATTATATAGTCCTTATATAACACAATACACAAGAAGGACCAAATGGAATGGACTAAAGAGGAAATCCTAGACTAGTTCCAAAAAACTAAGAAACTCTTTACTTCTTCCAAACTTAATATAATTACTGGCCTTATACCTAACCCACTTAACCAAACTCGTCCTATAAACCCAAGCAGTTTCAGAATTGATTTTATAGGCTAAAGTACACCTAGTACCCAAGTTACGGACTATAATACCCACGTAACCTAAATTACGGACCATAATACCCCCACAAACCAAAATATAGACTAAATTACCCCTATTGTCTAAGTTATAGATCCACAAGCCATATATCCACAAGCCATATATCCACAAGCTATAGATCCGCAAGTTACAGATCTATAACCTACCTAAGTAAAGACCTATAGTAAGGAGCTAGCTAACCTAGCTAAGCTCTATACCAACGAATCCAAGTATAGCAGTAAAAATAACAACTTTGACTTTAAACTAACTATCTTTATAGACCTCTGCCAGAAGGCTAATATTCCTAAATAGGAATTTAGCCAAGCCTACTCTACTATACTGCGTGGCCTAGCCCTTAACCACTACTACACCAACCTTAAGAGCAACCCCCTTGGTGTTCCCTTTAATAAGCTATACAAAGCTACACGCAACTACTTTAAAGAACCAGAATATAAGCGTAATATTCTTACCCAATAGAATACAACCAAGCTACGGACCGTAATTGACAAGAATACTAAAAAATCGACTATAGAGTGCCTATAAATTCTTATTAAAGACCTCTAGCACCTATAGCACGGCCTTAACGCTAAGCTTTAAATAGACGACTTCCTACATAACAAACTTATTACGGCTTGCCAGGAAGTAGAGCCCTATAAGTACACCTATTATAAGCCTACAGACACCTTAGCTGGCCTTATTAATAACCTATACTCCTCTATTATAACGTATAAAGTCTTAAACCTATTAAGTAGCACTTAAGCCTTTATTACAGATATTTAATATCCACAAACAGACTTAGACGTCTACTTTACAGACCGCTGCTACTGCTAGCAGCACCTATACCAACTAAGTCCTACCTGTAACCCCCGCAGCAACCCCTATATAAAAACATACCCCTGTAGATAAACCAGCCAGAAGTGCTTTGTATGCGGTAAGGAAGGATATTAGTTTATAAGGTATACCTAGGAAGAACATAACAAGTCCAGGAAGAGACTTAATAGCCATATTAACTAGTTCATTTTAGAATACAAAGAAGAGAAAGCAGAAGAGCCCCCTAATAAATTAATAGAAGCCCTTATAATTAACTTTAACTTAAATATTTAGGAATAAGAGACCTTAAAGATATTTTTAACCACTTTTAGACCTTTTACAGACAGCTAAGCCTTTAATATTATAACTATATTAGCCAACCGCTTCTTTATACACTTAATTACACCTAAAAACTGGCCTATAAGCACACCCGTTGGACCTGTTATAGACATTATAAACCGCGAACAGGACCCATTTGTATATATTACCACAGAACGCTATACCCCTAAGGAATTCTACAGTATTATAATCGATATAGGTGCCTCTAAGAAGTCTACTATAGGCTACGGACAATACCTTGCATATAAGACCACCACAGATAATAATACGGACATTAATATTATATATACTGGGGCCGTAAACGTCTAATTTGGCATTGGCTTAACCGCATTAATTAAATTAGTTAAAGTTAAGACCCTAATTAGCCTAGTTAACTTCCATATAGTAAAAGCGGATACCCCTTTCCTACTCTACCTTGCGGATATAGACAAGTTATAGGTCTATTATAACAATGTTACAGACACCTTAATTGGCCCTATAACTGCCCTAGGAAGCAAGTATGTTACCCTGCCAATTATATAACGATTTAGACACCTATTTTTTATATAGGGAGAGACCATATAGACCTATATTTAGGAATCTTTTAACCATAACCTATACTACCTTACTAGTACCAAAATCTACCGCCTATACTACCATTTTGGCCACCCGTTAGCCGAAAAGCTATATAGAGTCCTTAAACGCTCTAGATACAACAATGTTAATAAAAAGGTAATTAACCACCTAACTAAATACTGCTCCTTTTGCTAGAAATACGGACATTCCCTAGGCCGATTTAAGTTCACCCTTTATAAGGACCTTGACTTCAACCACTTAGTATATATAGACATTATATACATTAACGGCAGCCTAGTATTATATATAATTGACGAGGCAACCCACTATTAAGCCATCTATTAGTTATAAAATATATCCACAAAATATACTTAGGATATTTTACGGACCTGCTGGATTGACATATACATTAAACCCCCTAAGTATATCACCCATAACGCCGGTAGGAACTTTATCAGTAAAGAATTCTAATAGTATACTACAGCCATGGCTATTTTAATAAAAGCCGTTCCAGTTAAGGCGCACTAGTCTATTAGGCTTATTAAGCGAGCTTACCCAGCTCTATAGAGAGCTTATTAGATTATTATAGATAAGTATAAGGATATCTAAAAGAAACTAGCTTTATAGATGGCTATAAAAGCTATTAATAACACCGCTGGCCCTAATAAACTAGTACCCACCCTCTTAGTTTATAGAGCTTACCTAAGGATAAGCAACCTAGGCCCTCCTGCCCCATCTATTACGGAACGAGCAGCTGTAATACAGAAGGTAATAGCCGAAATAGTTAAATTACGGGCTAAACAAACTGTTAATAACGCCCTATACTACCATAACGGACCTAATATAACCTTAGTATATAACCTCCCACTTAACTCTAAAGTCCTTGTATAGCGTGAAAGTGGCAGCTAGAATGGACCTTATTGTCTACTAGCCGTAGAAAACGAGACGTGCTGCGTATAGCTCCCTAGCGGGCCAACCAGCTTTAGAAGCACGTCTATAAAACCCTACTTTCGGCCTAAAAACACCCATAACGTTAAGCTAGATAAACTAGAAGCAACCGCTAAACTAGATAAACCAGAAGCGACTGCCGAATTAAACAAACTAGAAGCACCCTTATTTACCCTAAAAGTCCCCTAGAAACCCACTAAACCTACTAAACCTACTATAAAGCGTGGTTAAGGACGCCCCTAAAAGTACCCTGTAACTAAGAACCCTATAATAGAGAATTATTTAACCTCCGCAGGAATAACCGCAAGGCAATCTCCGCCTACAGATATATTAGTTTTAGTATAGGAAACCCCGTTTACGGACTTACCACGTAAAGAGATTAACGGACTACTTAAGAAGGGTGTCTTTGCGGTTATAACGGAGAGAGACGTTCCGTAAGGCGTCCGTATATTTAACTTACGCTTTGTTAATAAGATTAAGCACCCTAGTACTAACAAAGCCTTTAAGAAATTAAGGCTTGTTATATAAGCTTATAATAACTAGGGAAAGGACCTAGTCCTTATGCAATTGCCTATAATTTAACGGGTTAGTTAACAGATTATACTTATACTTATGCCTGGACTATAGTAAACCAAATCTATAGCCCTTTACTTATAGGATATCTTATAAGCCTATATGCAGTCTAATACCTACCTAAGTAGGGACATCTTTATATGGCTACCCCTTAAGCTTAACCTATAACCAGGAACAATTTTATAGGTTGTAAAACCTCTTTACGGAGTACTAGAAGCTGGAAACCATTGGTTTAAGATATACTACTAGTATTATATTAGTAAGCTTAAAATGGAATAGTTAACCTATAACCCCTGCCTCCTATACAGCCCATTAAACGGCCTTGGTATTGTTAGACTCTAAATAGATAATACCCTATTCCTAGCAGACCAGACCTTTGCGGACGCTAAAGAAACTAAACTATAAAAGGCCAAGTTCTTGGCAAAGCTGTAAGAGCAGTTAACTAAGCAGAATCCGATTAAGTTTAATAGAGGCCTAATTATATAAAAGGGCAACCTAATTAAGCTGACTTAGGAACGCCAAGCTTAAAACCTAAAGCCTATTATAGCAAAGCCTATAGACCTCACCAGCTCCCGTAGAGAGACCTGTAAGACTGTAAATATAAAGGACTAATATGTTACATAGCGTGCAAGAGGCGCCTATATTGCTATAGTCTGTCAGCCTAAATCTGCCTACGATTTGTCCTTTACAGCCTAGGCAGTAGATCTGTAAGAAGAAAATATCAAGCAGCTTAATAAGCGCATTTAGTGGCAAATTGATAATGTAGCAAGGGGACTTACTTTTATACCACTAGACCTAAGTTCCCTTAGCTTACTGGCATTTACGGACGCCTCCTTTGCCAATACGTCAGGAAAAAATTTACCAGCATTTTTGCAGCATTTGGCAGCATTTCGCGGCCAAATGCGCATTTCGCGCATTGCAACGTGTAGCGTATGGTATTAACTAAGAGGCGGCATACTGCCGCATTTA
>Ga0307507_10009001_pt1 | contig 13496 bp, 17 predicted proteins | sample 7_EM_MG_FD_207223 | JGI IMG/M metagenome (GOLD analysis project Ga0307507, IMG submission 207223) | Populus trichocarpa ectomycorrhiza microbial communities from riparian zone in the Pacific Northwest, United States - 7_EM | ecosystem: Host-associated > Plants > Roots > Unclassified | place...
TCACCCTTCTTTCCAAGATTACAGGGCCACAGCTGGAGCACTCCCTTGAAAATAATCCTTCCCAGAGTCCGTGTTGTCGAAGAAGAGCGATGTGGAACTGTGCGGGTTCATATACGCTCTGCAAGTCCCACTATGGCTTCTGAGCTATGGTGGAAAAATTGAAGAACAACCTTTATTCCCGCCAACAATCAGAGCCACCCAAGTCCATATCCACAGATTCCACACCCTTCACTCCCGAAAATGTTGCTTTATTGCAAAGTCACTGACCGTTGTCCCACAAGAAGCGCCACATTTTGAAATTTGCCAACAGTGTAATTTATTCACAGGGGATTCTCTCCAACATACAAGGTTACTAGTATAGGCAAGAACATTTCCTAATTTGTAGAAATGCCATCGCTTAAAGTTTAGAAATATTAAAAAATGTAATCAGAATCACCAGCGATATCCAGGTAGTATCGAAATAATATACAAAGGAAATGTCAGACACATCTAGGAATTTGTTAAATCCAACTAAAATATATATTTATGTAAGAACGGGGAAGCAAGGTCCATCAAATAGAATGTCGTTGCATTGAAAGCAAAAGAGAGGTGCCTGCCTCAAATACGTTGGGGTGGATATGTGCCATGTACGTGTCCTCCATCATGCTGCGGATAATTATAGGACAGGGTTTGTGGGGTATAATTTGACTGTCTATCATCCTGCCATGAATGGACACTGTGCTCAGAATGCCTTGATTCAGGGACGGCGTAGGGCATGGGTGGTTGCTGAGATCGAAGATCCGTCGTACTACCAAGTGGGGTATACGACTGCCTTTTTGCCGAAGAGAGTGCCAACGACCTCTGTCCTGGGACATCCTTCGAAAAGACGTCGCCGAATTTGTCCTCATTGTTGCCCTTCTTAGCCGCTAGCCTTGCACGTCTTCTCTTGCAACATCTCCAAATACAGCAACCCAGCACAAGAAGGACGAAGACGAAACAGCCCGAAAATATGTAAGGCCACCGACTGAAAATCATTTCTTGGTATTTCTTCTTTTTCTCTTCGTCGGAGATGGGGGAGTGCTGCATTTGGCTAACTGGAAGAAGAGACCATCTTGCGTTTGATATAGTGTCGCTTCCTCCAAGGCGAACTTGAATAAAGCTACTCCGGGCAGTATCTACAGATGTCACTGGCAGCATCTGCATGAAAGGGTGCTCTTGTTCACTGCCATCATCGATCCAAGTACCAAAGTCAAGAAGGGTATAGGCATTTCGTACTGCAGCTCGCTCAGTAGTTGATTCAGTATGGACTACAAAAACAAACTCACAGAAGCTCATTCCAAGAATCATATCATAATGCCCGAGTATACTGAAGGCGGAGGTTATAGGCTGGAACTAAAAAATAAAGGGTTATATCACGTTACAAGAATTTGATGAATTAAATAAATACATACTGCTCCGATGCACACCCTCTTTCCAGTATTGTCAAGCTTTGCAAAGTTATCGTCAACAACGTCCAGAGGATGGACGGGGTAGCTACGACCACCAAAGCTGAAGCTGATATTGAGATATTGTCCACATGGAACGAACCACCACTCATTTTGAGTGTCGTAGTATGCACCCTGAACGCGTCCGTAGATTGCGTCCGACACATCCCGGGGAACCTGAGAGAAGGTGAAGCTAGCAAGTGGATGTTCAGTTATTATTATTATAAGCAAAAGGACAAGCCTCACCCACTGTCAATTACAGCCACAAACTGACTTTTAGGTGCATTCGGGACAATAGAATCCACTTGGATAGGATTGCCGTCAGGTCCAATAATACCAATATTGGCATCCGTCAAGGCTTGCCAGTGTTGGTCTGCACATCAAGGTAATAAGACTCGACTTCAGATAGGTACAATGACCCAAACTCACCAGCCTTCAGCAATCTGTTTACCTTATCCACATCCAGCTTTGGCATGCTGGTGATACTTGAAAATGAAGGGAGAACTTCGTTAACGGTGAATTGACCAGTCGCAGTCGAGCCCGGATCATTCTTTCTGTCCAGGAAAAAGGTGATAAAGTAGGAAGGTGCTTTGTTCTGGGAGAAAAAACGATAGAGGAATGAATTGCCGACATCTTTCCCCACCTTCTTCCGAATGACACTGCCAGAGTTTGGACCAAGTCCGAGGAGACCATCGTAACCTTGTAAGTGGATGTTTGAGGTGAAAGAACTCGTGTCAACGACGTTCACTGGACCGGTATTAGAATTTTACGAGAAGGATTATGATTGAGACACGCACAGAAGGCCTGGTCTTCAACTGTGGCATTTCCAAGTTGCGCCCGTAGAGTTTGGACATTACCTGAAATTCGTTGTAAAGTTTATGTAGTCGAAAAAAAAACACACGAACCTGCTGCTTTTCCAACGGCATATGACAGTGTTACCTGTTTTCCTGTGTCCTTCGCCGAGCTTGGAGTAGAATTAAAGAAATGGACCCATAGATCAGAACTAGTGAATGTCATCAATACCTGAGAAAGTTGGTGACATGCGGCAAGGCTCACCTTCCAGTGTCCAACAAAACTTTCAGAGTTGAGCCCCCAAGGGTGATATTACTGACATATTGGGCATTTCCGGTATTGCCAACTGGGACTGCACCACGACGGCGAAGGGAAGTAGTAGGAGAAACAGAATTGCCAGTCTGGACTTCAAAAGGAACGATGAAGGCGTTTACTGAATGAACGATCGTAAATAACAGCGAAAGTGGAATTAATGAATGCATTCGTGACGATAATGAGAGGCAAAGTGGCTGCCTCTGGAGCAAATTATCAGTCTCGTTGGGGGGGAAACAGGTGGAACTTGTGGTGAGAAAATTTAGGTGTTGGGATCACGGCGCAGCCAGGCACACTATAAGGACAATTTACATCTGAAGTGCAAATATTATACACACGAGGAAATATTCAAGTTGAAGAAAATAAGGATATATACAGATGTCTATAAGTCGCTTTTGGAGTAATTGTCGTGATGAGAAATAAGGATTCTAGTCGTGAGCAGACGGAACTTATGCAGCGGCAGTGTCCATGAAGGTAAGATCTGAAAATGAGTCGGTGACCAGCTTTATAGGAACGCTGATATTAAGATCTAGCAGGGGAGATGGCCGATCCCTCGGAGGCGCAAGTGATAAGGTAATGAAGTCCTTGAAAAAGCGATTCTCGATATTCCTGCACTCCAAAATCCACATAGGTTAAATCTCACCTTCACGTTCGCATGCATAACTTCGAAACCACCAACATTGATATCATCACAACAGCGGACTTCACCCTCCCAATCCACATGTCTTTCTCTACATCCAGGACCAGTGTCACATGAGCATGAGGAAAAGGAAGGCGGTACTGGAGAGATTGTGCCCTCTCCCAAAACTGTATTTCGCCAAGAGGAGAGTCTCTTCGAGTCGAGAATCACTTGCCGTACCAGATAAACACGCAGGAGTGGTTTAGGCGCAAGGATGTTGTTGCGAAGGCAGTTGTCAGCAGATGTGATGCGATTCAACAGAGGTCCAGATGAGAATAACTCCAAGAGTGTGCATGCGTTTGCGGATAGTTGGATGTGAAACGGAATGGTATCCCTTATAGAATAGACTCGGCCGGCAGGTATGAAAAGCTAGAACAACGTAAGACAGTGACAGAACCGGAATGTGCTGTGAACTTACATGACAATGTATTGGATCTACCTTGACGTTGGGTTTCGTCTTGAGGCATGTGACGGCTTGATACCACTCCTCTGGAGAGGTCTTCACGGACGAGAAGAAACATGGATTGGGTAGAATGGGTCGATGAGGACGTGTCCTAGGCCAATACCTGAACGGAATGATGACCCTTAAGGACCAAGGCACAGGAGACCTTTAGAGTCTAGATGGGCATGCGTTCCAGGCACAAAACTCACCGCTTCTTTCTTTGCCAAATGCCAAGTTTCTTGTACGGCACCCGTGTTATGATAAAGCGGAGTTGATACGAAACCTTGAAGAAGAGTGCAGGCACGTCGACAAAGTGCTGTAGATATGATGGGGGGAGGGGAATAGTTTCGTTGTTATGTTTAAAGCATGAAGGGAGGATGAATGCGAAAGGGATCTCGCCCGGACAGACGTCCCGGCTTCCACTAGGACGGGACCAGAGTGTGAATTGACTCTTGATCAGTTTATGTGTCCCGCAACCACTGGCAGCTTCAGAGAAGGTCGTCTCGAGTTTACCCTCAACCTGTATGTAGCGGGTTCAGAGATCTCAGAGAGGATTGTAGAGGGTACACACATAAGCGATGATCTCAAGAACATTGTCCGACTCGCCTTCCAGAGAGAGACAACCATGGATCACAGCGTTTCTGCCGTAGCTAGGGATGGCTATGCCCGCCTCCTGCTCATCAAGAGTGATTGCAACCCTGCCCGATTTTTTCAAGTAGACAGATGTTGGTTGGCGAGACGACGAGAGACGAGGAGTGTGCTGCAGTCGCAGCTCGCCAGAAGCAAGATCAAAGGAATACGAGGGTAATGGCGCGGAGGATGTATAACCTGGGAGCTGAATGGAATCCATGGAAAAGATGCATTGTATAGAACTGTCGAGTCACTTTGAACGGCCGGCAATTGCATGATTAGCAAGCTATAACAGTCCATTTTATTTTTGGAATGTTGTGACATGTGCCTGCCCCGCTGATTATCGCCATGTGCCTGCCACAGATCTTGATCAATAAGAACCGAAAAAATGTTAGGGATGTGTGGTTCCAACGAGACCCAAAGGCACTTGGCTTTATAAAAATCGACTACTAAAAGTGCCTGGTAATCCAGGGACGCTGCATTCTCGTCTAGGCGTTTGTGCCCAGCGTGAAAACCCCGCCAATGGGCCTGCTTGCGCATATCTCCCACAAACTGGAACACGACGTGGAAGCCATGATGACACCAACTGGACCAGCTGGCAGCGAAATACCACCGGGGCGTGAAAAGAACAGAATGATGCAACCACAGCTCAAAACGTGAGACCGTTGAGGTGGGTGGAACTGGACAACAGCCCCAGCTCTGGAATGCGTAACAAATGCAGATATAGCAAGAGATATAGACCACACCGAGCCTGACTTAAAAATTGAGGGCCTGTTTTAAAGTCATGTCACACGTCGATGACGAATGAGAATTTCGTGTGGGCAATCTATCAGGTGTCCAATAAAATAAGGCAACCTCATACCTGCGAAAGGAGCTGGTCAAGGTAGCATAAATCCGGGCGCCAAACAAAACTGCATCTTTTTCATACCACTGATGTGAACGATGTCGGACAACACGGAAAGCATATCTCCTTGAACCTGAGGGTCACCATAGCTTGTACATCCACAGCACAATAAATGCTAAATGCGACGTCTGGGGACTGTCTCGACGGGACTAATCCAAGTTGAAGGGCGCGTGTGACAAGCATTGTCACTGACTTGGACATGTCATTGACATTCGTACTAGTATAGGTATCCCTTACTGTTGTCTTAATGACAGGAAGAGTCCGACATGGATACAGAGGACCTCGCTTCTCGTGTTGAGGAATGGTCTACTCGACTTCAAGACGAGATAGACACGGACAAAGCGACTATTGAAGCAGTCAATACTTTCCTAGTGGTGGTACGCAACTTTGCATAACAGAATCAATAAATGTGATTTGCAGGCAGCCTTTATCGCGGGCGTTCAAGCCCAAGTAATGACCTTTATTATCCCTCTTCCGCGATCTGCATTGCAGAGGACAGCGAACCTCTTTGCATTCCTTGGGCTTGTCTTCGAGATTGCTGGGACGTTTCTCGGCCGTTCATTCGATTCTCCTTCAGAGACGAAGCAGAAACAAATCACTTCGACTGCAACGGGTGGCCCTATTCAAAGCGGATTTAAAAACCATCCTCAAATGGTATACAAAAATGAAGATTGACGAAGGACAACGAGACGAGAGACAAGTTGAGGAAGGCCCCAGCCCTTTTACTGCTGGTTCTCTAGTTGCTCATCACGTCGATGAGGTCAATATCACCGGAGCAACTTTCTACGCAGTATTTAACACGACGCTGCCTCAACCAATCATAGACAGCTTTGACCCCGAAGACGATCGCAAAGAAAGGTTACAAAGAGTGGATTCCTTCTTCCAGGAAATACAATATTATCCCCTATCGTCCTCACAAGGGAATATTATTGCCACAGTTATGAACATTCTCCATTCGTTATCAATGGTGCCAAATCCTTCCACTCTGGAAAATAATATACCACGACAAACTACTCAACTCATCCTCGACGCCGTTCCGTCGGTGGTGCGCCCAATATTTATATTCGGCAGTATACCTTTAATTTCTATGGCTATTGGTGTAGCCTTTCTGACGATATCCACGATTCTACTTGCCGCGGCATCACAGACGGTTGCCTCTGAAGTTTGGATTTCCTGCACTGCCGCCCTCATTGTAGTTATGGCACTCTCGCTCTTCCCTTACATGTGTGTCTGTTCTCTTTAAACTCCTTTGGCTAACATCGTTGAAATGATTATCCAGTCCTCAGGTGCTAAAGGGGATTACGAGCCATTTCAACCCGAAATGAGACCACTGAATCCCATTCTAATCATCAAGTTGTTATTTTGTTACTGTGCTATAATACCTTATGGGAGAAATTACATTCTATTCCGACATTCCTATCGCACTTGTTTCTTGATATCTAAGATTTTATACGAATATCAGTTGTAGCTAGAACATCAATGATCATGTTACTATTGATGAGGCCGCGATAGACTATTATCGATTATCCCGTATGCTTTGGCCAAGTCGTTCTTCAGTGGAAGGAGGTTTTGAAGCTGGACTATCGGACAATTGTCTTCACCTTCAAGTTAATGTTCGATATGGTTTATCTTTCAGCGCCGTATAACAACGATCAGTAAATGACTCTTTCGGTATTCGTCATTCAACCTCAGGAGACAACGACATAGGGCTTGAAAATCCATGACTTTCACTTATATATGCCATGAGGAAATCTGTGCTCAGCCACGTTTAGGTCCATCATCTTCGCGCAAAATTTTATGGCGTCCTATGATATATACAATTTAATATCAACTTTTAGCAGAGGTATGTCGTCTTACGCGTCTTATTGTTCTGCGCCGGCCTTTACTTCATCTCTTGGAATTATCTGTCCGAGATCCACGACCGTGTAGAAAGCAAATGTTTTTATCTCCGGAGGCTTTGATGAGACCTTTGACGATCCTTCTCCGTCATTACTTTCAGACGGCGCTGGATCGTCAGAACGGTAAGTATAGGAGACCAACATGTTGAACTGGTGAAGGAAGAGTCAAAAAAACGAACACGGCCACATTTGAATAAGCCCTCGCCTTCACAGTTCCTCTGGCTTCCTTTCCAATGACTACCTCACCTCCAATCAACGTGACATTCGCCCTCTTCTCCAGGACGCCGACGGTTTTACTTTTCCCTCCTCTTCCATCCTTGTCGCGGCCACCTCTTCCAAGCACTTCGTCGTCGTCGTCAACTCCAAACATGTCTTCATCGTCCTCATACTCCCATGCTTCCGCAAAAGCCGCGACAGAAAACGAAGAAGTCGGCAACGAGACTGCAAAAGGAGGTCGGCGTGATTTCTCGCCACCTGGCGTGCCATCCTTGGTCGTAGAAGAGACGTGCACTCGTTGGACTGACAAGCGAACCTGTATCGGATCGTAAAGCGGGTTACTCATCGCCAATTGGAATAAATAAGTTTTTCCCGCGTGCATATCTGTGGGTGACTTGCCCTCATCCATAGAAGTAGGGTTCGATTTACCAAGCGACCGTTTTGCTGCTTCGGCGGTGTATCGCTGTGCATGAGGGAGAGAAACCGTAATGGCTGGAAGATAGTTTGCAGCTACAAGCTTGATCTTGTACCGAACGGACTGCGCCTTCTGTTCTGGTTTTATCAAGATGTGGGTGCATGAAGGACATCGCTTCGAACGCTTCGAACGAAGCGGTATTCGCAAGGGTCTTAGTTCTCTGGATTAATTGTTGGTCACTCAAGTCCTGCAAAACTGAAGGAGAAAACACAGACCGTGCCTTTAATGGGCTCACCCAGCTGTTCAACCATCGTTGCTCCATCGTTGCGGCTTGTCCAATGCCTTCCATTTGTCTCATGAATTCCACATCAACTTCACCACCTCCTGAACCATGGGCACTCGCTTTTGAAATGTCCAGTCTACTCCGGTACTCTGGCATCTCGTCCTTATTCACACTCCTATCCTTTGAACTCCCTCTCCCTGACGTACTTCGAGAAAGTGGGTTGTATTTTCCAACACCAGGGATATCTCTGGCCAAAGCGGCAGTAGCAGCGGCTGTAATAGAATTTGAATAGAGATGATGTGAGTGGGCGGCACTGCTAGCATGAGTTGTCGGATGACTGGTACTTGTTGAAGCAGATAATGACGAGCGAATGAAAGGCTCAAAGTGCTCTTTCAATCGTTCAAACTCCAATGAATCCGGTGCCGAATCTTCGTATTTTTGTAGTTGTGCTATTTTGGATGTCAAAAAATAATCAAGATGATGATTTATGTCGCTCACCAGCGAGTCCTGTAGGTTTCTCAAACGTGATTCCGACTTGGACAGAATCCCATCTACAATGATTGCAATACAGAAAGAAAGGCGGTTCGTTAAGTGAAGCCACCGGTATTGGTAGTCGATTGTCACCAGTATCTGGTGGATCTGAAGGCACAACTGACAATGTATTCTTACAATTCGGACACATGAAACAGTTTCGGGCACATCTTTCGAAAATTTAGACGGAATCAAGGGAAAAGAAAAAAAAAACTCGTTACCTGTTCTTCTCTGAACGGACACTCGCGCTTGGTACCTCGAAAAGACAGTTCGGACAATAGTATGAGCTGACCTCCACTGCTACGCAACGATTGCAGCGGACAGCGTCACATTCCTCACAAAAAAACAGGGTATGAAGAGGGTGAAAGCTATGGAACGACGATGGCAGATGAGGAGGAGGAGGAACTGGAGACGAAGTCAGACACGGACAGTGATACGACACTGACGGGGACATGGAAAGTGTTGATTCCTGATTTGGAACTGAACGCCGTGTGCAACTCGTGTGATTGCTCTCTCGATTTTCGATCCTTACTGTTCATTAACGTTCATTATTCTGACTGCAGTGATTATTTCACAGAATGCTAAATTCATGGAAATTATACCAGAGGAGTGGCAAAGCTGCCGTTTTCGGAATTCTACGAAGTGCCCTACGTCCAGGACGCCAAGCGAATCATCAGTCGTAACCAACTCTCTTACAAGAGATCGATACCGTCTTGATGAATTGCTACTGTGCGTGTTGGAACATGCACCAGATCCATCTGGACGTCGTCGTCATCGTTCTGCATATTACAATTATGAAAGGGGTCGACGTTCAACCGTCGATTGCGATGCTTTATCATATACAAGGTTGTCACCTCTGCGGCTGTGGAGCAGAAGCCTTTGCTCTTGGACTGTTCACAAAATTTTTTGTTCGCGTCCCAAATGACGCGATTTCCTGTCTCAACCTTGTCTTTGCGCCAGAATGTCCTCGTGATGTTTCGAAACCTAATGACTCGACTGAGGACTCAGTCATAATAATCATCGAGTACATCATCATTTATTGGCTCTATGTAACCAGTCAGCAGGACGAGTGAAAGGATGGAGTGGCGAGGACTTACTCAAAGTTTTTCGGAAAGCCTCCATTACTCTTTCAGACTGTTTTCTTTCTGCTTCAGTCATGACGCGATTTTTTGCCAACCATTCATCCGCAGCTTTGAATACCTCCTCAGAGAGCTCACTCCCTGACATATGAAATATTTAGCATGAAATAAATCCTTAAACTCAAGTGTAATGACAAACTTTGAAATCATCGCCTCTTAGTGGAGGGAGACCGAGTCTAATTTGTGCAGTATTAGTGTATTACTGAAGAGGAAGGAAGTGGATAACTCCCTATATGGTTTCCAAAGGCTTTCGTCTACCCCCCACTCCCAAATTCGGGCGTTCGGGCTTGAAGTGTTTCCTCCAATGCCTTTCGTACTCTTTGACCTCTTTGTGGCAAGTTAGAAGATTTCTAAAAAGGTAAAGCATACAATCTCTTACCGTAAGAGGACAATTCTCAACGGTAGTAGTCGAACTCATTGTAGCATGTAGGTTTACGTAAGAAGTTATCTGAGGCTCAGATATTATCTCTTGCAGATCTGCAGGAAGTGTGATCCATCACGTGGTTATCTGAACACTCGTTCAAACCTACCGTGTTTCAAACTGTTCAGCGCCAAATCCATGCCCTTTGGAATTGGATATGGCAGCTAGCAATCTACAAGGCACCCAGTCAAGTCGCTCTGGTTCAACATTGAAGCCTCGTGCATTAGCCCCTGCAGGATCTTTCGCAGACGTTTTGAGCGAACTGGGAAAGGACGACAGTTAGTAAACTCCTCTTTCTGGGAGGCCTGACATGATATCAATGAAGGAACTCAACAGCAGATGACGAAGTGCAGACTTGGTCACGACTTGCAGCTCCCGAAATAAGACGGACGAGACCATCACTCAGTCAGTTATATTCAGCTCTCGCAGAACTCCCTTTTATACTTGGTTGTTCTAGCTTTCCAGAAATTAGACATCCGTGAAGGCCACAATGACGGACGTTCTGAGATTCACCTCTTTGGGGTGACCAAAGTATCCACCAACTTTTCACTTTCAAATTATCTGCACTACTTATTAACTCCTAGGCAGGCAACTCTATTCTCGTTAGAGTTCAAATGTTCGAACATTACTTTTATTACCCGGCACCTCACGCCTTTTCAGACGAGGATCTTACTCCCTTGCAGGATCAACTGAATGTTGGTTTGTCGTCAAGTTGTTTTGTCACTTACCTATTAAATCAATCATAGGCATACTTTCCCTACCAACCCTGCATATCAAGCATTGAGCTTGAAGACCACGCAGCAGCTTCTGGAGGACAAATCATTCGACTGTTAAAGATAAATCTCGCAGACCATCGCAAATGTCGAGCACTGAAAGATGAGTGAGCTAATATTCATCCATACTTGATATACTTACCCTTCGACCACACAGCTGTTCCAACGTGGCGAGTGCGATTACAGGGACATGTTTTCCTCACCGGAGCTGACGTATGAGGCGGATGTGCCTTACTACTTGCGTTACATGCTAGATAATGAGGTAAGCATGGCACGTCGATTCGTTTAGGTGTTTAAGGGTTCACGGCATACCACCAGATACTTGCTCTATCATGGCTCAAGATACCAGCAAAGAAATATGATGTTATTGAACCATCTGTCTGCATTTCTCGTTGCCAGTTGGAGGTATCGGTAGAGTTCGTCGGTTTTTGCTTTCCTCGACAATTAGTATTGAGACCATTTGTCTGAAGTGAAGCAGATCTCTTGATTTGCGATGTCAGAGATAATCGTGACAAGTTTTCGCCCTTACGGGTCCTCAGTTTCGACATAGAATGCAACATCCCCGAGAACGAGGACCAGTTCTCAGATGCCAAATCCGATTCGGTCATTCAAATCGGAGCCATGGTATCGAATTATGGTGAATTTTAGCCATCTACGAGAAAACTCTCTACTTATCAAAAATCGAGGCCAATCTAATCCGTTCATTCGGACACTTTTCACTCTTGGGACCTGTGCGCCTATTCCTGGAACGAGGGTTCAGTCATTCGAAGATGAAAAGGATATGTTAATGGCCTGGCATAAATTCTTTATAGAGGTCGATCCTGACATTATCATTGGGTACAATATAACTCAGTTCGACGTACACTATCTACTTGAACGCGCCTCGGTTCTGAAGTTGGTTCGGTTTCCGTATTCTGGAAGAATCAAATGTAGGTCGACTTTTTCTGTATCCAATCTACGATTAAATTTTTACTTGCAGTTTGCCCGCAGCGCTATGACTTCAGGAAAGGCCGACCTACATTTTCCTCATGCCCTGGTTACGAAGGACGTATCCTTCTCGACGTATATCACCATCTTCGAGAATACCACCAAGGATTACAAGGGCAGGGTGCTTACAAACTCAATAATGTTTCACAACGTTTTCTGAATGAGAAAAAAGAAGACATTCACTACAAGGAAATTCCCAAACTCCAGAACGGCGACGCCGAATCCAGGAAATCCCTTGGCATCTATTGCTTAAAAGTGCGTGTTTGTGACTGGAGATTCAGGGATGATACACTTATTAAGTCACACTTGCAGGATGTGTACCTTCCACTTCTTTTATTCAAGAAACTGCAATGTTTTGAGAAGCAACTGAAACAGGCTCGAGAAGCGCGTGTCCCGTTTAATACATTACGTGTTTGGAAAGGATTGGCCGTGACCACGAAAACCTGTCTGGACGCAATTGAACGTCAATACGTCGTGGCAGACAAGTTGACCTGAAATCCCATCCTCAGTACATTATTTATTTCTTCAGTGTGTATTGTATAAACTTGACTTTCAGTTGGGACATGTTTTATTAGGTATTGTATTTTCAATCTAGCAAGCAGATCCAGGCTCAGATCTTCCGAAAAGAAATTCTTGGACATCGAAAGAAAGATGAGAAAAATGTTTCTTTCCAAACAACAGATATCCTCCCGGGAAGCGCATGAAGAACGTGACAGGGCGGCGGGTAGCCAGTGGCAATGGATTGCCTGACCAAACTGAATTTACGCATGGAAAGACTATTACCGTTGTCGCATTGACATGATCGATCGACATAAGAATCAATTGTTTGGCGAACAATAATCCTTGGGCTGTCACAGAACTGCAGAGTGGTGCGTGGTAGTCTAAGTGCTTTGGCCTCTGCACAGTTTTTATTGGAAGCCCTAATTTGTGCGACTGCCTATGAATCAGGAAAGCGGTTGTACCCTAAAAACGTCGCCAGGAAATGAAGGACCGGACACGCAGTATATTACGTGTCTGCAATCAAGTACGTTTAGAGGTAAACAAGAAGTCAGTATTAACTTGCATTTGCGCAGAAGTTTGTTGAGTCCTGGTTCACTTCTTCCTCGATTTTTTGGAACTACCCTCCTCCTTCGCGTCACCACCCTAAACGAATATGAGGAATAGATATTGAAATCGTAACTGGTAATTACCTTGCGTTTCGACCCTGATTTCGCCTTTTCGGCTGCCTTACCCTTGGGCGGAGGTTTTTCCTTGGGTTTTGCGGTAAAGAAACCGTCGAGTCGACCCTGTTGCTTAGCATTCAAGAATTTTTGTAATTTCTCTGCGCCTTTCTTCACGCGCTCCTCACTGAAATGCGGTTATATCGAACAGACATGTGAATTGGCCAAGAACCTACTTGAATCCTTTCTCGGTCACCAGGAATTGCACTAAGCCTTCAACATCAGGGTTCTTCCATTCGAGCTGAGTCACCAACATGTTAGATAACCATGTTTAGACGAATGCGACCAGCATATTCACCTCAACGTCGTCGGCAGGCAACACTTCCGGTTTTGCAAAAATCTTCTTCGCTTCCTCCCAAGGCCACTCCTCGGGAATCATGACGCCGCCTTT
>Ga0307507_10009002_pt1 | contig 13494 bp, 18 predicted proteins | sample 7_EM_MG_FD_207223 | JGI IMG/M metagenome (GOLD analysis project Ga0307507, IMG submission 207223) | Populus trichocarpa ectomycorrhiza microbial communities from riparian zone in the Pacific Northwest, United States - 7_EM | ecosystem: Host-associated > Plants > Roots > Unclassified | place...
CGGACCAATGACGTTCTTCTTTGGTGGCATAGATCCTGCTTGGCGCGAACGCGCAGCAGTTGTAAATTTGACCCATATCGTTATCAGCACCTCAACTCCATACTTTCTTTCCTCCCTGGCACCCGCATTTTTCCCTTCTCGACGGCGAAATGTGGGCGACTATAATTTAGGTGTGTTTCGCTTACATCTTTGCTTAACTATTGTTGCGTGTTAACAGCGGTTACCCTGCTCAGGGCGTCCACTCACTCTTCTCCTTCTTCAACAACCAAAACGCTGCAACGATTTGACTTGCCTTGGCTATTCCTTGGCAACGTTCTTGGTACGAGTATTTCGCTTCGACTGGTTATGATCAATTGCTAACCTTGCCTTTTAGACTTACTCTTTCATCACCTTTGGACTCAGGGCTCTTGGTTTCTAGACTACAAGGCCCAACCCTCTCGTCTGCTCATCGCTTCTCCTTGTTATTGTGTCTCCTTTGGTCATTGCTTCTTCTCTAGTCATCGCTTCTTTTATAGGTCTTGGTTACTTCGTGGTTAAGTGCCAAGTAATTTATCATGTCTGGTTCCTCATCCAATTGTGCATCATTCCGGACCCTGTTTACATCTACAACCATTTCATTTACTCTCACCTAGTATATTCAATATACCATACACGCAGACTGCAACATGTTTGAAACTTGACGTTCTCGGGAAAATGCGTTGTGACATACCACAGGAAAGTATACACTGTCACGTGACCGTCGGCCACACTTTTCGTTTTCGAAGCATTTCTTAGCAAGCATCTTAGAAAGCCAACTGTGACCTGGTAAATTTGCGCTGTACGGTTTCAAGGGTGTGAGTGTTGCAAATAACATTCCAAATTCCTATATAAAAGCTGTTTTACCCGCCCTTTCCGCAAATCTGGCGTTTTCTACTTTGTCCTCTGTTTGTGCAACTCGCTCTCGCTTTCACGCGCAACGCACGCTCTTGTTTCTTCCAACGACGACGACATCGACCTCATCGGTTTCTCTGGCCCTTCAAAGGCTTTCTCAGGCAAGGTTGGGTTACCACAAGGACGGTTTGGGGTCTCACTTGACTTGACAGGTCTATAGAGCCTTTAGCAATTCTACTTCACCTAATATGCCTCCGATTTACGATAAACCGACCGTGGACAAGTACGACTATGTCGTCATTGGTGGTGGAAGCGGGGGATCTGGGACTTCTGTGAGTCTTATGCTCTTGCTGTTGTTCCGACGTCACTTGACTCATGAATTAGAGGAGAGCAGCGTCATATGGTAAGAAGGTAGCTGTTGTGGAGGCTACCCCTTATCTTGGTGGCACCTGCGTCAATGTTGGTAAGACTTTTAACAATCTTTTATGCTATGGGTTTCATCGAGTTGACGCGATTTACTCAGGTTGTGTACCCAAGAAGGCAAGCCGCGATATCCACGCAGCTATGCGCCTCTCCTGACATCCAGGTTGTTGCAGATCATGTGGCACGCTGCCGACCTACAGGACAAGATCTTGCACCAAGCGCCAGGTTACAAGTTTAAAGGCGTTGAGAACGCCAAATTTGATTGGGCCGCGTTCAAGCCTCAACGCGACGCATATATCCGCCGGCTTAACAACATATATGCGACTAATTTCGATAAAGAACACGTCGAAAACCACCAAGGATTTGGGCGCGTTACTTCGCCAACATCAGTCGAAGTAACACCCCCAGACGGCAAGGGAAAATACACTTTGAACGCGGATAACATTTGTATTGCGGCTGGAGGTCGACCCATCATCCCTTCTGACGAGGAGATTCCAGGAGCATCTAAAGGCATCGACTCTGATGGTTTCTTTGACCTTCCCGAGCAGCCGAAACGGGTTGCAGTAATTGGTGCAGGATATATCGCGGTCGAACTTGCTGGCATCTTTAACGCCCTTGGCACGGAAACTCATCTGGTTATCCGCGGTGAGACTGTGCTTCGTACTTTCGATCCTACGTTGCAGGAAACCCTAACTCCTTGGATGGAGAAATCGGGTGTCAAGTTGCACAAAAAGAGTCACGTTACAAAGATAGAAGGCGAGCGTGGGCAGACCTTGACGGTGCACACCGACAACGGCGAAAAGATTGATGTTGACGTCGTGTTGTGGGCGATTGGCCGCAAAGCGAACACGCATGGACTTGGCTTGGAAGAAATAGGAGTCAAACTAGACAAGAAAGGCGACGTAATTGTGGACGAATACCAGAACTCCTCTGTGAAAGGCATTGCGGCGATCGGAGACGTACAGGGCAAGTGGCTCTTGACCCCTGTCGCTATCGCAGCCGGAAGGAGGCTTTCAAATAGACTATTTGGACCAGAAAAATTCAAGGGTGATAAACTGAGCTACGTAGATATTCCGACTGTCGTCTTCTCGTACGTCTTTTTCGCTTGCTCCTCCCCTGGGTCATTGATTCGATCAGGTCTTTAGGCACCCAACCATCGGAACGGTAGGCCTGACCGAGCCTCAGGCCCGCAAGAAATATGGCGATGCAGTCAAGATCTGTATGATTACTTTCCGTCCCTTTCCGTTCATACTTTCTAAGTCCTCTACAGATAAGTCTTCATTTAGGTCACTTTATTTCTCCATGGTGGACGAGGAGCACAAAGAACCCACCGTATACAAACTCATCTGCGTTGGACCAGAAGAACGCGTTGTTGGTGTGCATATTATTGGTCAGGGAAGTGATGAAGTCATGCAGGGTTTCGCAGTCGCCGTCAAGATGGGAGGTGATTATTCTTCCACTGCTTCTTTACTCATCTACGATCATCTGACTATATTTCGCTGTTCTTTCTAAGCCCGGAAACACGATCTGGACGACACTGTTGCCATTCATCCGACATCGGCGGAAGGTGAATCATCCTTGCGAACTCTTGTCTCATGCATGACCTGAAGTTCATTTTTCCAGAACTCGTCACACTTCGATGATAGAAACAGGTGAAGGCCGTGTGTATCCCCGGAGGCTGCATATATACCTCAAGTCGTCAGCGGACACCTCATGTATTTTTAATGATACGCACAAGTCAATGCTAAGAGATAGAAGTCCTTTATTGTCCCTAGGCCGTCCCGCCCAAGCGATTTATACGCCAAGATTCAAAGGCCGTTTCCCGACACCAAGAGTGATGTCCACGGTTAAACTTCCGGGCTTCTTGCTTTCCAGAAACAAGAGCTGAACAAGTCACAAGAACGTCATTGTGTGGTGGCAACTCTGAGATCGTTATGCTCGCAATTCATAGGCGTGGACGCGACGACCTATCTTGATATGAAATTTTAGCCACCAAACCATTCAAACCTGCGCGCACTCTGCGTAAGCACACATGTGGGGAGTGGACCGCCCAAGGTTTGGGGTTTTAATACATGTACGAGGCGCCGTGCACGATGGCGTCTTTTACAACTCCCAGATTCTTTGGCATGTACCGCAAGCATCGGGTGCGTGTAACCTTGTCCGTCTGCCGGAGATTGCGGTCAGGTGTCATAACAAGTCAAAGGTGGAGCCGTCGTCATCGTGCGCAGTGAACCTCTGCCTGCCCATTGTATGACAAGCAAGATGTTTTCCGAAGGTGAAAAGAGTGTTGGCTGTGATATTGATGTTCAATTTGATGCAAGGTGTTTTCTTGGCTCGACAATCTTTTGCAGTCGTGCGACGTGTTTTTACATGTCGATTTCTGGCAAAGGACCTAGGACACCGTTTCATTAAGGGAGTGACGGGAAACAATTGGGGGTGGTACGAGCTTTACAATTGTCCGTGATGACTGAGCTTTGGCTTTGAAGAGTAGTAACTCAAGGGTTCCCGTGCACCCTTAGTCCCAACATGGTTATGGGGTTGTTGTGGGGCAAGAGGAGTTATAAATTGCAAGATGACAGATGTCACCGTAAGTCCGCTATCGATTGAGGAGGCGCTCTTAAAATACGGAACGAATCAGCCGATTTCTACTTGGCAATGCCTTTCAACGTGTGAACGTGCAGACAAGTGAAGGACACTTACGCAGAAAGGACGTGGGCCTAAATCGGCGCATTGAATGAGGCACGTCGCGATCGGATGCGGCGAGGGGAGCTCCAGTGAGCAAGAACGAGGAATAACAAAGGAGGAACGGCAGTCAATGTGAACTTTCTTTTATGTATCATCTTAGCACTCGAATGAGTGATCGCGACGGAATTTTGGGAAGTCATTCTGTCCTGAGGTGTCATACAAGTCCAAGTGATGAAGCAGTACAACAATCGATTAACAGATAACCAACAGAAAGAAGAAAAAAAAACAAGCGACGTGCGACTGGCTATCTCCATATAAAATTCTCAAATTCATCTGCGATTATCAAACAGAAATCAGCCATGATTTTGGTGCGAACTGGAATCGATGGCATACCTAATATTGAACATCAATGTAGGGCATCTGGGGTGCAGATGCACAATCTCCGAGATGGTCCAGAACGACTTTAGGTTTCTTGTATCCCGCCCTGACAAATGGCGAAGCATACTTCCTAACCTCCCCGGGAACCCTTTGCCACGCCTTCGAAACCGCCATCCCGCCACGAACCACAGAACCAGTTTCACCGTCTTCAACGAAATCATCATCATCAACGACATTCTCCTCACACTCCTCCTCCCCTGCCCCGCCCGACGTGCTCTCAGTGGGCAGGGCTCCGAAGAGCCTGCAATACCGTCAGATGACGTCCTCATCGGAGTAGAACTCGTCGTCGTCGTCTTCATCAACCGATGTAAGGTTGTTGAAGTCAACCTTGTATCGCAGCAGGCCACCTATACCACCGAAACCCTTAACGAATTGGGCTCCTTCTTGTGAACGGTTGGTCACGAACTCGAGGGCTGCTCCAAAATCTTTGTACTTCTCTGCAAACCATTCGAGAAGTGCTTGAGGTTCTTCGGCCTGCTCCATCTCGAGTCCAGTCGATTTGTCTATAAACTTTTCGCGGTCCTTCTGCTGCTCTTTGTATGCGTGGATGATGATCTCCTCTATTGCACAAGTGAGATAGCGTAAGTTTAAAAGGAGAGAGACCCACCCCCTGCAGCGTTGCGGAGAACGTAGCGCGCAATATCAAGATTCTCCCAGACAATCAGAGTCTCAACAGCACCAAGTTCAAGCGCCTTCAAGGTGTCGTCGATTCCAAAGCAGTACCTTCCAGTGTCTTGACTGATTTCATCAAAGTACTTTTGGATAAGACGTTTCTCTTGAACAAATTTGACATTGGCAAGCGATTCAGCGGCAAGTTCGATTGCCTGGCCAACGAATTAAGGCGGGTATTCCACAAACCAGATCATTTGACGCCCATACCTGATTAAAGCCATTCTCGCCACCATAACTTACATCAACGACTTTGATAACTTTAGCAGCAAGTCTCTGATCGAACATGTCGCTCTGACTGAGCTCAGTTTTGAAGTCCGCGCTGCCAGCGAGGACCAAACCGGTCACGTTGACCTTGTCGTTGGTAACGAAATGTTGAACGGCCAGCTCAGCAACTTTTCGGACGTAATTGTGGCGTTTTTCGTCGCGAAGACGGGAGAAACGAAGGGCAGACTGTCCACCACGTCCATGCTTCTTCGGAAGATCGACGGTGAACTTGTGGGTCACTTCACGGGTGTTACCGGAGAGCACACCAAAAAGAGTACCGTTACCATCCATGACGATGAAACCGAAGCGTGAGTCAGATTCCAAAAGTTCGGAGAGCGCCTCTGTGTGGAATTTGTTGTCGCAGAGATAAAGCGAGCTGAAGATATCGCTCAGATCAAGAGTAAAAACAGAGGGAGTCGCACGCCTACGTGTTTATGGGTTTGTGGGGCTCAAAATCGAATGAAACCTTCTTCTCTTTTCCTTCGTCCGTGAGAATGGTTCCAACGAACAGCACGAGACCATTGGGCGGGACACGATTATATAGTTTCAAACGCTGCTGCGTACTGGTAATGGCAGCCAGCACCGACAGACGATTGACTCGGGATTTAATATTTGAAGCAGTACCATATTCTTGAGTTAACATGGCAGAGGCACGTGAGATCTGATCCTAGAAAAAGTATTAGCGATGTCGGTGAAAACAAAACATTGAGAGGTCACCTTTGGGGGGATGATAAGACTGATCATGGACGTGCCAGCTCTGGAGGTCGATTAGCCATGCAATGACCAGTACGTGGTGAAAAATTATACCCTCTGGCGGAATCAAGGCTCTTGATGAGCTTTTTAACCTTCCACATCTGTATGTTCTGCTCCGCAGCGTCCTGACTCATGATGGGCGACGATTGCTGGTCGTACCAAGCGGTGGGACGGGGGAAAGATGATGATGGATTTTGAACAATCGGATCGATTTTAAGCACGAGGCCAAAGCTTTTTCTGTTTGCACTTGTGTTCCTCGATCTTAAACATGGACTCTGTCAGAAAACGCAAGCTCGACTCCACAAACGACAATGACTCGGGCAAGAGACCCAGAATGACTGAACAGCCCGCCTCCGCTGGCCCAAGCGCGGTTCCTACCGTTCAATGCCCTGAAACAGCTGAAGCAAACGCGGCAGCGGAGCTGACTTCGGCGAAAGGGAAAGGGAAAGGAAAGGAGAAAGAAATTGTAGCGAACGCGCCGGGTCGCGCGTCAAGACCGAGAATCAACAAGCTCGCGCCACCACGTCCATTCCCAACGGTGCCGAAGTCTGTATCTGCCACTGGCCCGCGTTCAGCACACAAAGAGGGCAAGAACTTTCTCTGTCTGTCTCGGAAAACGTCGCTGGGTGCCTATATGCGCAGATGTAAAGATGTGATTATCAAAGACGGGTACGCTATCACCTATTTACCACCTCGCCGTACATTCAATTACTTTGCAGATATAAAACTCTTCATCTGAGCGCGATGGGAGCTGCGATACCCCTTCTTCTCCAGCTTACATGTGCCCTGCCTCCTATTCTCCCCTTCCCCAAAGACGAGATACACACGGAAGTGACAACTGGAACGGTTAATGTTCAGGACGAGGTCATACCCGAGGACGACGACGAGGATATCACTTATCAAACGCGAGGAAAGTCTACCGTCAAGGTCATCTTTAGGATCGGTGATGGCGAATTTGAAGGCGACCGCACTGGTCCACTCCGGAAATATAATAAGGGTGGAGGAGGAAAGAAAAAAAATGGGAGTGGCGGGAAAGATAATGACGTAGGAAATCAACGATCGTCTACAGTGGTATTCCAGGAGCCCGAACAAGAAGATTTTATGGACATGCTATGAGAAGGCTGGCATATATGACCTCCTTCAATCTTCAAAGCAGACGTCGACGTGTGTATTCTTCATCCATAAATTTTGAAACATTTAACAAATACAATATACATTTTATATTTTTCCCAGAGTTCTGCATTACTTGGTCAAGCCGCTTTCCTTCCTCCTAATTTCTGGTTCCAAAGGAAACCGCTGGCTCTCCGGGCTAAGCGAGTAGAGCCTTGTCCAGATCGGTTCCAAAGGCTTGGGAGTCCTCCAGGCGAATTCATCGTTACGCAACCATAGACGGATGAGGTGCCTCCTGGAGAGGAGTGAATAATTCATTTCATGACGGTGTATCGTAGTCGAAACTCACGTCTTTTCTGGACTATCCTTAAACGAATCTCTCGCATGCAACAACCCCATGCTATTGATGTACTGAATATCACCTTTCTGGAAATTCAGCCCAAGAGAGTATTTCTCCGCTAGGAAATGTACTGCGTCCAGGGCTTCCGCTTGAGCCTCAGTAATCGGAGGAATATTCTGACTCCGTTTCTGCTGCCCATATCCTGTAAAGTGCCTGCGTGAATATTGAATTATTACGTGGCCGTCCTCGTAGTACAGAACTGGTCGAGTTGTGTATCCGGGGTCACCTCCGAAACTAATTTACACCTTCAGAATGAAATTCAACGCGACATCCTACGAAAACACGAACCTATCAAGTGGCCACGGCTCGCTTAGGGTATGAATCAAATCCGGGCGCGTCGCCGCCAACTCATTGTACACGCGCGCCCCACTGCTAATTCTAGAAGTACCGCCCTCTTCAGCCGTCGCCAGCGCCATCAAGGCGATCAAGTCCCCAACGTCGGTGTGGAAGACTTGCTTATCTGTGGTATAAGCCGAGTTTCCAATTCTTCCCTTCTCATGAGCATGGCTGACCGTAAGGTCCTTGATATGAGCGAGCACGGCGCCAGTTCCATCTTGCTTTCCTCGCGCAGATCCGACATGGGAGGATATCCCTGAGCCGTGCGTTTGATTCTCGCTAAGCGACGGAGGTTGGGCGGTACGCACCAGCGTAGATTATAGCCAGGTCCGCGAGTGAGTATTGATCGATTGGGATACTTCGTAGAACGAAGAAACCACGCCCAGAGTACAGTTCCTGCGCAAGACCTCGTAGTTCTTTGCTCAAAGTGGGAAGTGGGAAAGTATCCCTGCCGACATGCCCCATCTCAATGTTCAGGCCTACATATATATATATAATCAGACTAGTGAGCAGTTTCATCCACATCCCTATGATATGATCCCGACCTTTGAAATGTACCAGAGCGTCATCGATTTCTTGCAACTCTGATGGAGTGAGGTTGTACACCCATTGGTCTTCGTTTTTCCAGTCTTTTCCCTCCCATACGACAGGGCCTTCCACTTTCTGAGGATATCCCGTTGGGAGGGCAGTGAATGGTAAACTTGGATCCTCGGCCAACCTTCTCGCTGTGCGTGCGCGAAATTTTGTTTCATCGGGGTGATATTCAATATCTGGCTGGGTGGCGGCCATGATTTGTCTCTGACCAAGCCGAGATATCAGGTAAGTAGGGGATTCAGGCGATCATGATGTCAAGGACGACGTTCAACGGTCGTACAGCACAAAATCATTCCACTATATATAGCCCTGGCCATGGAAAGGCTCACTGAAGCGTGAAAATTTTATGCTCGTCAGATTCGAGGGGGAGGTATAGATAAGTATAGATTACTACAAATCCGCTGAGGCCAAGGGTATTTTCGAAAGAAAAAAAAAAAGTCATTAAATCACTACGGTGCCCGTCAATCTCACATCCCGGATCGACGCGCCAACACGGACTGTAAAAGTTCCAGTAGGACGCACGTACGCCTGACTGGCGGTATCCCAAACGCTTAACAAAAGCAATAATCAGCAACTCCCACTACAAAGTTCTAACAGTAGTAGTGCATACCTCATATCTCTCCGGCTGAGAGTAAACGAAACACTGGAACTCGCACCAACATCCAACTCAACTTCCTCAAAGCCTCTCAACACCCTCTTCGGTTCCCCTGCACTCGACGGGTATGCAAGGTACAGCTGTGGTTTCTCATATCCCGCAAACACACCCGTGTTGGTCACGGTGAACTTGATCAATCGTGAGTCATCTCCTGAAGAGGTGATGGACAGTCCTGAATACGAAAACGTCGTGTAGGAAAGTCCGAATCCAAAATCGAAGCGCGGTGTTATGTTCTGGTCGTCCATGTACCGGTAATCAAGAAAAAGCTTCTCATTGTATTCAATCTGTCAGATATTCATGAATATTCGTCAAGAAAAGAGCAGAAAGAATGGCACCTCTGGAAACCCAAGGCTGTTGTAGACGATGGAAGTCCCATAAGCGGCTTCATTCTGGCCAGAAAGTCATTTTGAGTGCTAAGATGGAGAGAGCAAGTACTTACATCTGCAATGCTGAATGGTAATCTTCCGCTCGGGTTGTATTTTCCATACATAACATCGACGATCGAAGGACCAGTTTGCTCTCCTGGGGCCCCTGCATAGATGATAGCGGTGACGTTTGGGTGAGTACTCCAAGGCATGTACACAGGTCCCACAGAATGCACAATGACGATAGTGTTGTTGCAAACCGCTGCTACTTGCTCAACCTGGCATCACAAACCGGTTAACGAGAGAAATCTTGTGACTGTTTTTGACTGACCAGACTGCCTCCATTCCACCACAAGTCAAGGTCATTTCTATCGCCCATGTTGCCCACCACAACATCATAGAAACCTAGTTCACCACTCATACTATAGTAACCGTCAAAACCATGCGTCTCCCAGCGAGACGAGACATACGCATTTACAAAGACAAATGCCACATCTTTGGCCTTTGCAGCATTGACTCCATCGTTCAAGTCGTTCGACAGTGATGATGTAATTGTCGCCGAGGAACCCACAAAGGAAGTTATTGCAGTGATAGGAGGAATGATAAATTGAAGGTTATTCGATCCCGAGCCCCATCTATCCGAAACAACGATCAATATAATGCCGAAGTGTAAAAAGAAAAAGAGCTCACCCGATGGACACTGTGCCATCATTACATTCGTTTAGTTCATTACAGTTGAGATTCGGGATCTCGGCATCCTGCCCAACCACAGCAATCGTCTTTATCATCGATTGCGCTAGTGGAAGACCTCGGATTGTTGTTCCGCCGGGAGTACCCGTGGTCGTCGTGCGGTTGTTTTTCAGCAAGACAGCTGAAGCGGATGCGATCTCACGAACGAGGTTCGTATGTGCATCGGTTCTGACGTTAACATTTAGATTCCGAGGTCCAGAGCCGTCGCTCTTCTGGGCATCGAAATTGACGGGGGGATAGTCCTACAACGCTTTAGTATCAGTGAGACTGCGAGGATACTCGTGCGCAAAATTTACAGAATCTTGACCAAGATGATACCAAGGAGCGAGTATTCTGGCAACCATCTGGTTGAGCCTCTGCGCAATAAATATTAAACGAGAACATATGAATAGTCAGGAAAGCCAGACATCGGTAGAAACTGAGCCACTCTTGACAGCAGACTCCAAACCCCCAAAGACTCCTCCACCTCAAAGTAAAATTGAGTACTGCTCACTTTGGGAAAATGAAATGGACATACCGACGACTATATAGTCTCCAGGTTGCTCCATATCTAATCCGGCATTTGCGTTATCGCTGGCGGCATCGTGTGTCGCTCCCCAGTCGCTCACAACATACCCTGGACGTGATAAGAGACGAGATCAAAATAACAGGTAACATGAGTACCGTTAAATCCATTCACCCGCAACAGCCCATTTGAACCAAGAAGCCCGGCGTTATGACATGCCGAAGTTTCGTTAAAGCGGTTGTACGCGCACATAACTGAAGCAACATCTGCCTGGGAAGTGATGTAAGGCTTCTGTTGCTGTGGTAATGTGTGTACATACCTCAATACTTCGAAGGAAGGGATAGAAGTATATCTCATGGAGAGTCCTGTCGTCAATATTCGAGGTGTAGCCATAGCGCCAGTGTTCCTGATTATTAGCAACGAAATGCTTCGCGCAGGCCTGCACGCCAACGCTCTGTACACCGATGATAGTCTCGTAGGCGCCTTCACCGTTGAGATATGGATCTGGTCCGAAACTGGGTATTTGCAATTTGAAGGGGTGATGAAATAGAATGCTATCAACCTCACCTTTCCCAGGCACGACCAGCCTTGGGATTTCTCATCTGCAGAGACAAAGGTCTGTTCACTGTAAATCAGCTAAATAGATATATGCGCACGATATCCATAGCTGGACCTAAAAACACGCTGACCAAAACATCAAAAATGTTTCTTTGAGACGTCAATGACAAAATCTTACTGAACACCCTTTCCGCGAAACTCTTCTCCCATCGCTTGGCCTCTCGCGCGAATCAGCCGCCGACTAAAAGTCGCGGCGGCGTTGATACCTGCGGGAAAACCAGTGACATTCTTCACGAGCCTTAGTCCCGCTGGTCCGTCTTGAAAACAAATGGAGGGAATTCCAAGGCGCGGGATGGCTGTAGTATCACCGACACAACGTCCTACGTACGTACGGGTGAAATGTCAAACACGCGTATGACAGTGTCGAGTGTTGGCTCACGGTTGGGGTTGAGCTGCCCTGTTCCTCGGACAACACCCAGTTTCTCGGTGAGGGTCATTTGCGCGACTGCGGCATTAGCCAAAGCGAAGGACTCGTTCCAAGAGCCTGAACGCGAAGCCGATCAGCGCGCCTGGATAGGGAAGAAGGAGACGCACGGGTTGTGAATGCATCTGAGAAACTTACGCAGAGGGCGATAAAGACGACTAGTGGGCGAATCATTACGCCTAAAAACCTACAGCGAACTATCCTGGGACCCAGTTAAAAAACAGAGCCCAGAGGTCCGCAACTGGTTTCGGCCCGCCGCATGTTACATATTCCAAGTACTGCCGAGCGGAGGATGGGCAACAGGAACTATTTCGGGAAATAAAAGCACGCGTCATTCATTGTGCTGTTTCAAGAAGCACCGGAGGGCCAAGGGAAAACATTTAAGGTGACAGGCGCAGCACCAGTGGATTGACAGATAAGTACACAACACACACATGACGGAGCGCTTCTTCGACTTGTGTGGATGTTCTTGGGTGTGTGTGCGACTGTACTAGGGTGCATGAGAGTGAAGAGATGCTGGATGTTAGATAGATATTTTCAGCGTGAACTTCCAAGTTGGACAAGGCATCTGGCAAGTCATAAGAGAGGGAACACAAGTTGCACTGTTCCAAGCCAGAAGACTAAGTCCAATTGCTTGCTGTTGTTTGGCAGACGCGACATTGTGTTAAATTATATAAATAACTTCGCACCCTTGATTAAAGGCTACTCCTCTTTCTCCTCCTCACCCTCTTTCGTTTCTTCCTCGTCCTTCTCTGGCTCTTTTACGCCCTCGGGCTCACCTTCAGCTTTCTTACTACCCATAACAGTTGCATTAATACTAAATCGTAGCATCAGCCACATTGAATAAACTTGTTAACAAACAATACGCACTTTAGCATGACTTGCACTTTCTCTTTTCCATGTTCGCTCGTCTCAGAGCCCTGCAATTCAACGGTGATGCGCTTGCTCCCCTTCCAGCCATAGCTACCAGTGGAGAACGTGCTTGGGACCAGCGTCAGGGTCCCTATGAGCCCAACGTCCTTAGCGGCTACCGCATCCGCATCCTCCGTTGTAACGATGCTTGGGGGTGTGTGAGTGATGTTCACATGGAGAGGCAAGGCCTTGGCTTTGAAAGCGGATGCTGGGATTGCAGCCTGTGTGGCATTGAGAGTTAGTGAACAATGCTATACGTCGATTGTTGGACTGGGCACTACCTTTGCTCCTTTCTTCGCGCCACCCTTTTTGCCTTTGCCTGTTGGTGAGCTACTCGTCTTTGCCGCTTTGGAGGCGCGTTCTGCAGAGCCGGCCTCTTCAGCTGCTCGTTTAGTTCCTGGGTGGCATAACTCGTCAGCAACAAAAGCTTCTCTCCTAGAGAATATTGTCGTACCAGCCATTGTGCGACGATGAATAGGTTGTGATGATGGTAAGGAAGGAAATTTGAGTGGTTTGTATTGAACGGTGGTTATTTATTGTGATTCGCGGTGGCCTGTTGTATGGAGTGACCCTGGCGATCAAAAATGACGTCACAAAATCCTCTACGCATGCCCAGTGTGGTGGACCGGACATCAATACCAAATAAAACCCCTGGAAAAAGTCCAAAGACGCGCGCTGAGACTTATATGTGCAGCATTCCGCACCACACCAACTGAAGCC
>Ga0307507_10009003_pt1 | contig 13493 bp, 10 predicted proteins | sample 7_EM_MG_FD_207223 | JGI IMG/M metagenome (GOLD analysis project Ga0307507, IMG submission 207223) | Populus trichocarpa ectomycorrhiza microbial communities from riparian zone in the Pacific Northwest, United States - 7_EM | ecosystem: Host-associated > Plants > Roots > Unclassified | place...
GCCCGTGGCCAGCAACTCCAGGGCGATCACCGGGTTGATGGCGGTCTGCCAGACCACGGCCTGGGAGCCGTACTCCGTCATCGACCACTGGTTGTCGACCACGTGATAGAGGTACACCTCGCGCGGCGCCCCGTCCTTCGTGCCGCGCACCCAGGTGCCCGCGCAGGTCTTGCCGTGCATACGGTCGCCCAGCGTCGCGGGGTCGGGCAGACAGGCGGCGACAACATCCCTCGGCGACACGGCAGTCGGCCCGGCCACACTCGGCACGGTGACCGGCTCGGTGCGGTCCAGGCCCAGCAGGTGCAGGGTCTTGAGGGTCTCGATGAAGTCCCCGCCGAGGCCGTACTTGAAGGTGACGCGGCGTGCGTCGATCCAGCGCGGGACCAGCAGCACCTCCTCGTGCTCCACGTTCACGCACTCGATTGGACCGATGCCCTCGGGGAAGTCGAACACCTCGGGCTCGCTGAACGGCTCGGTGGTGAACCAGCCGCGGTCGACCTCGTAGACGACCGGCGGGTTCAGGCACTCCTCGATCGTGGTCCAGATGCTGAAGGAGGGTGCGAAGTCGTAGCCGTCGACGGTGAGGTTCGCCCCGTCGCGGACGCCGATCTCCTCGATCTCGTCGAAGAGTTCATCGGCCGCGTACCGTGCGAACACGTCCGAGAGCCCCGGCTCCACGCCCATCCCGACGAGCGCCAGCGCACCCGCCTTCTCCCACTCCGCCGCCTCCGCGAACTGCGTGTCCCCGAGCTTGACCCCGCACTCCTCGTACGGCCGTTCAGGATGCGGCCGGGACAACGACATGGCCATGTCGAGGTAGTTGGCCCCGGCGGCACGCGCCGCACGGAACAGGGGCAGGACGAAGCGCGGGTCGGTCGCGTTCAGCAGCACGTCGCACTCGTGCGTCCGCAGCGCCGTCACGACGGCCTCCTCGTCGCTCGCGTCCAGCCGCTCGGCACGGAACCGGACGCCGTCGGCCCCGAGCGCCGCGACCGCCGCCTCCGCCCGGGACAGGTCGTAGTCGGCGACCACCATCGCGTCGAGGAACGGACGCCGGGCCGCGATCCGGGTGACCGCGGTACCCACACCACCGGCTCCCACGAGCAGTACACGCATGACAAGAACTCCTTCACTGCCGAGCTACGAACGTCAGCGGGCCCTGCCGGAGATACAACGCCGGTCGCGCGGATAAGGTCAATGGCGTTGGCATAAGAACGCACAGGGACGCGCAAGGAGGCCGTGATGCCGAAACCGGTGGTGTCCGAGGAGAAACGGCGACGGCGCCGGCCCACCAAGAGCGGCACCGTCCTGTCCGAGGAGCTGATCGTCGACACGGCCCTGCGCATGCTGCGCGAACACGGCAGCGCCGGCCTGACCGCCCGCCGCCTGGGGCTTGCCCTGGACGCCGACCCCAGCACGCTCTACCGCTACTTCCACGGCATGGACGACCTGACCCTGGCCATCGGCGACGCCCTCGTCGGACAGGCACTGCGGGGCTGGGAGGCGACGGGGGAGTGGCGGGCCGACCTGCGCGCGATCGGCCTGCGCATCCACGCCGCGTACGTCGCCCACCCGCAGGCCGCCCAGCTCACGGCGAACCGGGTTACCGGCCGCCCCAACGAACTGGCCGCCGACGAGGCCGTGTTGGACGTCCTGCGCACGGCCGGGTTTGCACTCCCGGACACCGTACGGATCTACCACGCGTTCATCGACCAGACCCTGGCCTTCGCCGCCCTCGACGCGGCCTCTCTGGCCCTGCCGAGCGCGTCGCTCCGCGCCGACGAGGACATGTGGCGCTCGACCTACGCCCGCCTGCCCCGCACCACCCACCCCCGCATCGCCGAGGCGGCCCCGCTCCTGGCGTCCCGCATGGTCGACAGTGCGTATCCGACGGCGTTGGAGATGCTGCTGGACAGCGCAGCCATCCAGCTGAAGTCGGCGCGTCCCTGACCAGGACGCGCAAGGTCCACCGGGGTGCGGGGAACTGCGCGACCAGCCACGACGGCGGCGCAGAGGAACGACGGCCGCACATCGGCACGCTCAGCCGCGCAGCGCCTCTCCCGCCGTCCCCATCACCGCCCCCGCCACGGCCGCCAGCGCCGGCGAGTCCAGCTTCCACTGCTGCCAGTACAGCGGTACGTCCACCGACCGCTCCGGCGCGAAGTTCACCAGCCGCCCGGCACTCAACAGCGGAGCTGCCTGCATCTCCGGCACCATGCCCCACCCCAACCCCGCGGCGACGGCCTCGACGAACCCCTCCGAGGTCGGCACGAGATGTCGTACCGCGCTCGCACCGCCCTGCCCGCGCCGCAGCCGCCGTACGAAGGAGTCCTGGAAGTCGTCCCGCCGGTCGAAGGTGATCACCGGTGCCTCGGCGAGCGCGTCCCGCAGTGGACCGTCGCCCAGATACGTCTCCCTGAACTCCGGGCTCGCCACCGGCAGATAGCGCATCCGCCCGAGCGCCCGCACCGAGCAGCCCGGCACGGCGTCCGGTGACGAGGTCACCGCCGCCATCACCAGCCCCTCGCGGAGCAGGGCCGCCGTGTGGTCCTCGTCCTCCCGGCGCAGTTCGAAGCAGACCCGGAGTTCGCGCGGGACGCGGGTGAGCGCGCCCAGGAACCAGGTGGCCAGGGAGTCGGCGTTCACGGCGACCGACACCCGGGTCGGCTCGCCGGCGCCGCTCATCCCGAGCTCGGCGCGCGCGTCCCGTTCCAGGCGGGCCAGTTGGCGGGCGAACCGTACGACCACCTCGCCGGACTCGGTCGTCCGCACCGGCTTCGTGCGCAGCAACAGGACCCGGCCCGTGCGCTGCTCCAGGGCCTTCACGCGCTGGCTGACCGCCGAGGGCGTCACATGCAGCGCCGCAGCCGCCGCGTCGAACGTGCCCTCGTCCACCACGGCGAGCAGCGTGCGGACCTGGTCGAGGGGCAGCTCGGAAATCATCACGAGCACTAATGTTACGTAAGAATCTTTAGCTGTACTCCTGATGCCGACGTCCCTAGCGTCGACGTCGTGACCAACGCACTGTCCGCCGCTGCCGCGGGATTCGGCACCGGCCTCTCGCTCATCGTCGCCATCGGCGCCCAGAACGCCTTCGTCCTGCGCCAGGGCATCCGCCGCGACGCGGTCCTCGCCGTGGTCGGCATCTGCGCCCTGTCCGACGCGCTCCTCATCGCGCTGGGCGTCGGCGGGGTCGGCGCGGTCGTGGTCGCCTGGCCGGGCGCGCTGAAGGCGGTCGGGCTCATCGGCGGAGCGTTCCTGCTTGTCTACGGCGTTCTCGCCGCCCGCCGGGTCTTCCGCCCCGCCGCCCTGCACGCCGAGGGCGAGTCGACCGGCTCGTGCCGCCGGGCCGTCCTCACCTGTCTGGCGATGACCTGGCTCAACCCGCACGTCTACCTGGACACCGTCTTCCTGCTCGGCTCGATCGCCGCCGCCCACGGCCCGCTGCGCTGGACCTTCGGACTCGGCGCCGTCTGCGCCAGCCTGTGCTGGTTCACCGCACTCGGCTTCGGCGCCCGCCTGCTGAGCCGCTTCCTGGCCAAGCCCTCGGCCTGGCGGGTCCTGGACGGCCTGGTCGCCGCGACGATGATCGGTCTCGGCGCAACGCTCGCCGCCGGAGCGTGAGATGGCGGATTCGGCAGCCACAGCCGGTGCTGCGATAGTGAACCCCGGTCGATTAGATGTAGCGAGCAACCAGGAAGCCAGTGGACACGAGCGAGAGCACCGACAGCGGCACGGAACCCGAGTCGCAGAAGGACCGGGAACCGGCGACGGGCCCCCGGCGCGGCTGGCGCCGCTGGGCGATGGACACCCGCCCGCTGCGCATCCCCGCCTACCGCCGCCTGTGGTCCTCGACCATCGTCACTGCCGTCGGCAGCCAGCTCACCGCCGTCGCCGTACCCAAGCAGATCTACGACATCACCGGCTCGTCGGCCTGGGTCGGCGCCGCCAGCATGGCGGGCCTGCTGCCGCTCATCGTGTTCGCGCTGTGGGGCGGCGCGATCGCCGACAGCATGGACCGCCGCAAGCTGCTCCTGATCACCAACAGCGGCATAGCCGTGACCTCGGTGCTGTTCTGGGTGCAGGCCGTCACCGGGCTCGAATCGGTGGCCGCGCTGATGGTGCTGCTCGCGATGCAGCAGGCATTCTGGGGCCTCAACGCGCCCGCCCGCAACGCCTCCATCGCCCGCCTCGTCCCCGCCGAGCAGCTGCCCGCCGCCAACGCCCTCGGCTCGACCGTCATGCAGACAGGGCAGGTCCTCGGACCGCTCCTCGCGGGCGTCCTCATCCCGGTCATCGGCCTGCCCGAGCTGTACCTCATCGACGCGCTGGCCCTGTGCGTCACGCTCTGGGCCGTAGTCCGGCTGCCCTCGCTGCCGCCCCTGGAGTCCGCGACGCCGCGCCGCGCGGGCTGGCGGGAGATCGTCGCCGGCTTCCGCTACATCTCGCTGCACAAGGTGCTGCTGCTGTCCTTCCTCGCCGACATCATCGCGATGGTCTTCGGCATGCCCCGTGCCCTGTTCCCCCAGCTCGCCGCCCAGACCTACGCGCCCTACGGCGAGGGCCTCGCGCTGGGCATGCTGTTCGCGGCGATCCCCATCGGGGCGGTGGTCGGCGGACTGTTCTCCGGCACGTTCTCGCGGGCGCGCCGGCACGGCTGGATGGTGATCGGCGCGGTCGTCGCCTGGGGCGCGGCCATCACCGGGTTCGGACTGAGCAGCAACCTGTGGATCGGCGTGGTGTTCCTGGCCGCCGCCGGAGTCGCCGACATGGTCTCCATGGTGTTCCGCGGGGCGATCCTGCTGTCCGCCGCCACCGACGAGATGCGCGGCCGTATGCAGGGCGTCTTCACCGTCGTGGTGGCGGGCGGCCCGCGCCTCGCCGACGTCCTGCACGGCACGGCGGGCTCGGCCCTCGGCCCCCGTACGGCGGTGGCCGGCGGCGGCATCCTGGTCATCGTCATCATGCTGACCCTGGCCGCCACGGTCCCGGCGCTGCGCCGCTACCGCATCTGAGGGCGCGCTCAGACAGGCCGGTGGAGCGAGTAGTGCTCCATCAGCTTGCCCCGGGTCAGCTCCAGCCGGTGCGCGAGGATCTCCGCGACGATCCGCACCAGGGAGAGCCCGAGCAGCGGGTCCTCCACGCACAGGGCGAGGACGGCCGCCGCGTCGAACTCGTAGGCCCGCACGGCGCTGAACGCCTCCGCGCCGAAGTCCCACTGATACGGCGGGAACAGCCACGACCAGCCGAGCAGGTCGCCCGCGCCGAGACTGCCCACCGTGATCCGTTGCTGGGGTGTCACCCGCTGGTCGAGCGAGACCGCGCCCGAGCGGATCACCCAGAAGCGGTCGGCCGTGCCGCCCGCCTCGAAGATCCTGGAGTCCTCGGCGAACGAGACCTCCTGCGCGAGCTCCATCAGCCGCTCGCGCTGGGTCTGGGGCAGGGCGGTCAGCAGTTTTATCGCTTTGGTCATGGCTCGGGGCTCCTCGCCGGCAGCGGTTCCGGAATTCTCCCTACGCCCATTTCAGCCTCTGCCGACGTCCCAGGCACCTCGGGGGACCGAATCGGGGCATGAAAAAGCCCTGGCTGGACGGGGGAGACCAGCCAGGGCCGTTAAGCGGTGGCGCCGGAGGACGGTACGGTCGACTCCGTGACCACGTATGAATGAACCGTAAACCATCAGCGGGCATTTCGTACCCCGCTGAACCGGTCGCGTGACCGGTTTCACTTCGCGGCATGCCGTCCGGGGGCCACGATCTCGTCCAGCACCCGCAGAACGACCTCGTAGGCCACTTCCCTCACGGCGTCGCCCTGTACCGACCACGTCTGTACCTCCTGGGCGGCGAAGGCCCGAGCCCGCTGGATGCGCCGCAACAGTTCGTCCGAGTCCACGACATCAGTCATGTCGCTCGCCTACCCCGGCTCGCGGAGTTCACCGCGCCGGGGCAGCGATCGGTACGCCGAGCGGCCGGGCCAGGCCGACCACCGCTTCGTCCAGGCGTTGCAGATGCCGTAGCACGCGGTCGGTGACCCGTCCGTAGCGCGGGGTCCCCGGCGTCCCGGGCCGCAGCAGGGACGCGATGCTCGGCCCGGTCTCGATCTCACCGACACTGTCCCCGTCGCCGACGTACGCGCCGATCACCCCGATGTTGTGCACGATCCGGCGACCCGCCTCCCGCAGCCGCGGATCCGCCGCTATCGACGGATGCGTGGGCAGCAGCTCGGCGGTCGCCGCCAGATACCGGGCGTGATAGGCGCAGGTCTCCAGGAGCGCGACGACGTACCGTGCCGTGTCCCGGCGCGCCCGCAACGGCGTGATCGGGTGGGTCAACGGCTGCGTCGAGGCGCTCAGGTCGGCCAGCGCCTGGTCCAAGTCCCTTGCCTTGTCGAGCAGTTCGGCCGGGGCCCCGCCGCTGAGCTGGTCGACCGCGGCCTCGGTCACGTCCGTGAGCCGCGCCAGCACGGTGCCGAGGAGTTCGTTCGTACGGCGGTCCGTGTGCACCGGCAGCACCAGCGCCGCGGCGACCACTCCGCAGGCCGCGCCGAGCGCCGTCTCCTCGATCCGCAGCACCAGCACGGACGCGCTGTAGGTGTGCAGCAGCGTGTAGAGCAGGCCCAGCATCGCGGTGACGAAGAAGGACATCAGGGTGTACGACAGCGGTGCCGTGTAGAACATCGCGAAGATGAACAGCAGCACCAGCGCGAACGCCGTCCAGGTGTGGTGGCCGACCAGGCCCGCGAGTCCGATACCGGCCACGACACCCAGGACCGTGCCCAGCAGCCGCCGATAGCCCTTGACGAGGATCTCGCCGGTGGACGAGGTGTTGATGAACACGATCCAGCAGGTCAGCACCGCCCAGTACCAGCGCTGACTGGACAGGAACTCGCCGCCGATGATGGCCAGCGAGGACCCGACCGCCACCTGCACGGCGGCCCGTGTCGTCGGGCGCCGCAGCCCGGTACGCTCCGTGTCCTCCCGCTCGGTCTCCTCGCTGCCCGCGATGGCGACGTCCTCGGCGTCCAGCTCCTCGCGCGAGCGGGTCGTCGCGGGCGTGTCCTCCGACTCGTCCTGCGGCCCGTCGACGGCGATCCGCAGCCCCAGCACCGCACGCCCGGCCTCACCGATGCCCCGGAACACGTCCTGCACGGAGTCCGAGGCGGGCGGCAGGTTCTCCTCCTCGCGATAGCCGAGGAGCCGGTTGCGCACATGGGCCAGCGCGGTGCCCGAGTCCGTGCCGGACGGCCGTAGGACGAGCAGGCGCAGTGCCTCCAGGTCGCGGCGCAGCGTGTCCGTCGCCTCGTCCCGCTCGGGCAGCAGGTCGCCGGCGGGTACGGGCGCGCCCGGCAGATGCAGGGTCAGCGTGTGGCCCCGCTCGGCGCTGCGCACGGTCAGCAGCAGAAGCCCCAGCCGCTCGGCCGCGACCTCGGCGTCCGCGATACGGCGTTGCACGAGCCGCGCCACCGTCTCGTCGGAGGTCCCGTCCTCCAGCCGGCCCTGGATCAGCAGTGCCGTCTCGTGCAGCCGTGCGGTGCCCTCCCGTACGTCGTCGAGGGCCTTCTCCATGTCGTCGGGGCCGGCGTCGAGCAACGCGAGCTGCGCGGTGACGAGTTGGGCGAACCGCGCCCGGAACGCCCGCCGCAGCCGGTCCAGCATCCCCGTGGGCGTCTCCGGCACCAGCGCGAACCGCACCAGCGCGCTGCACACGAAGGCGACGCCGAGCACGCCGTACAGCCGTGGCAGCGCGGAGAGGGTCACGCCGACGAACAGGGACAGGAAGTAGATCTGGAAGCCGATCAGGCCGAGCGCCGTGCCGCGGTCGCCGAAGCGGCGGCTGTAGACGGCGCCGAAGATCAGCAGGACGAAGAAGACGTCACCGGCGACCACCCGCGAGTTGAGCAGCGCGCTCAGCGACACCGAGGCCAGGGCGACCGGCAGACCCAGTGCGAGCGTCACCGCCTGCGGGCCACGCTGCTTCTCGCGGATGGCGAAGGTGGAGACCATCGCCGACATCGCCCCGGCCACCAGATGTGGCACCGAGGCACCCAGCAGGGAGAGCACGGCCAGCGTGAGCGCGATCGCGGACACCGTCCGCAGCCCGGCCGTCAGCCGCAGCAGTCCGGGATCGGACGCCGCGACCCGATCCCTCACCCGTGCCCACGCCGCCCGTCCCGCTGCCCTCACGCCGCCGTACTCTCCCCAGGTTCACGCCAAGATCCGTGACACCGATGCTACGGCTCCTGGGTACCGGCCCCTTCGATGCGGTCCCGCACCTGCTCCGGCGACAGATACGAGTCGGTGTACTCGAAGTCCTTCAGCGTGGCCGGCTTGCGGGCCTGGAAGCCGGTGCGCACGAAGTCGTCGCCGGCCAGCGCGTTCAGCGTCCAGTTCGTCGCGACGCGGACCTTGGCCACGTTCGTGCGCAGTGCCGCCCAGTGGTAGCCGCGGGCGGCGAACTGGGCGGGCAGGCCGCGCAGTTCGATGCCCAGCGGCTTGGACACCGCGTCCCTGCCGCCGAGGTCCACGACGAGGCCGAGGTCCTTGTGGACGTACGGCTTCAGCGGCTGGTTGCGCAGGGTCGCGATCACGTTGTCGGCGACCACCTTGCCCTGCCGCATGGCGTGCTGCGCGGTCGGCGGGCAGATCGCGCCGTCCCCGCCCTTGGCCTCGTCCGGCACCGCTCCCGCGTCACCGAGCGCGAAGACCCCGTCGTGGCCGGGCAGGTTCATGTCGGCGGTGACCGCGAGCCGCCCCCGCACCGTCTCCGCGCCCAGCGTGGCGATCAGCGGGCTGGCGACCACACCGGCCGTCCAGATCAGCGTGCGGGTCGGCACCACCCGGCCGTCGGTGAAGGTGACCTCCTCCGGGCCCGCCTTGGCGATGGAGACGCCCAGTGAGATGTCGATACCGCGCCGGGTCAGGATCTCCTGCGCGCTCTTGCCGAGCTTGTCGCCCAGTTCGGGCATCAGCTTCGGCGCGATGTCGATGAGGTGCCACTTGATCAGACCCGGGTCGATCCGCGGGTAGCGCTTGACCGCGGCGTGCGTCAGCTTCTGCAGACAGGCGGCCGTCTCGGTGCCGGCGTAACCGCCGCCCACCACCACGAACTGGAGCCGCGACGCCTTCTCCGCCGGGTCGTCGCTCGCGTCCGCGAGGTCCAGCTGCGTGATGACGTGGTCGCGGATGTACGCGGCCTCGGCGAGGGTCTTCATGCCGAAGGCGTTGTCGGTCAGCCCGGGGATGTCGAAAGTACGCGTGATGCTGCCGGGGGAGAGCACGATGTAGTCGTAGGGCTCGTTCACGATCTCGTCGTTGATCGTGCGGATCACACAGACCTTGGCCTTGAGGTCCACACCGATGGCGCCGCCCGGGATGATCCGGGTGCGGTACTTCTTGCTGCGGCGCAGCGAGACGGCGATCGACTGCGGGGTCAGGACGCCGGAGGCGACCTGGGGCAGCAGGGGCAGATAGAGCTGGTAGGAGAACGGCGTCACCAGCGTGACGTCGGCCTCCTCCGGGGTCAGTTTCCTCTCCAGGCGGCGAACGCACTCCACTCCTGCGAAGCCTGCGCCAACCACCAGGATCCTCGGTCGTGTCACGGTGTTCATCCCTTCTGCGGCTCCAGGCGGTCTGCCTCGACGCCGTACGCCTGCCCTGGATCGCTGCCTCGCACCACATCGATCCCACCGTGCCGGGAGCCGTTCCGCCAGCTGAGCGCGGCAGGCAGACGAACGCGTGGGCACCAGCATGCCCCGCCGACGCCCTCCGTACGCCGCGGACGCGTGAACAAATGGCGTACCTGAATGACCTTTGACCGACCCGACGACGATCGCTCCGGACCGTAGAGTGCACGCCATGTCGCACACTCAGCCCGAGCCGGGGTCAGGCTTCCGCACCCAGAACATCGACGCCGGCAACGTGACCCGGCTGGTGGCCGCGCTCGACATCCAGGAAGCCAATCCCGGCGTACGGCGACTGCGCGCATGGGCGCACGAGGCCCTCGCCCCGGGCAGTGGCGAACGCGCCCTCGACATCGGGGCCGGTACCGGCTCGACCACCCGCGAACTGGCCGCTGCCGTCGGCTCGAACGGGTCCGCGCTCGGCGTCGAACCCAACCCAGGCCTGCGCGCGGTCGCCGAGGAACGCGCCGCGTCGGCCGACAGCCCGGCCCGCTTCACGGACGGCGACGCGCTCTCCCTGCCCGTGCCCGACGCCTCCGTGGACGTCGTCTGGTGCGAACGGGTGCTCCAGCACCTCGCGGAACCGGACAAGGCGGTCGCCGAGATGGCCCGCGTGCTGCGCCCCGGCGGGCGCGTGGCGCTGCTCGACACCGACTGGGCGACCACGATCCTGCACCCGGGGGACCCCGAGGTCACGGCCGCGTTCACCGCCGGCGCCCTCACCGGCGCGGCCAACCCCTACTCGGGACGCCGGCTCGTCGGCCAGCTCAGCGCCGCCGGACTCGTCGTCGACGACCGCGGCTCGCAGGCGCTGCTCCAGGACCACCGGTCGGTGGCCTGGCCGCTCATCCGCATGCTCGGCGAGTCCGCGGTGCGCCGCGGCGCACTCACCGAGGCCCAGCGCGACCGCGCCTACGCCGACCTCACCGAGGCCGCCGAGCAGGGCGCGCTGCACATGTCCGTGACGATGTTCGCGGTCGTCGCCCACCGCCCGGAGTGACCCCCGGCCGGTAACGTGACGTCACCCGAACACGTTGTCCGCGTCGTCCCAGCCCGCCAGCTGCTCCTCCGCCGACTGCTGCGGGACACGCGCGCGTGCCTGGTACATCGCGTCGAGCTCGAACGCGTAGTGCCGCACGATCGCGTCCCTGCGCAGCTTCATCGACGGCGTCAGCAGCCCGCCCTTGACGTCGAACGGCTGCGGGAGCACCCGGAACACCCGGATCGACTCCGCGCGCCCCACAGGGCTGTTGGCGGCCGCGACGGCCCGCGTGATCTCCTCCCGCAGCGCGTTCTCCTCCCGCGCCTCCCGGCCCCGCGCGTCGCTCTGCAGCGCAAGACCGGCCCGCCAGTGCGCCACGAACTCCGGGTCCAGCGTGAGCAGCGCCCCCACACAGGGACGGTCGTCGCCGACGACCACCGCCTGGTGGATCAGGGGATGCATCCGCAGCCGGTTCTCCAGCGCGGCCGGCGCGACGCTCTTGCCGCTGCTGGTGATGATGATGTCCTTCTTGCGGCCGGTGATCGTCAGATACCCCTCGGTGTCCAGCCGCCCGATGTCCCCGGTGGCCAGCCAGCCCGCGTGCAGCGCGGCCCGGGTCGCCCGCTCGTCGTTGATGTAACCCTGGAACACCGACGGGCCGTGCACCAGGATCTCGCCGTCCTCCGCGACCCGGATCTCCGTGCCCGGCAGCGCTTGCCCCACCGTGCCGATCTTCTCCCGGCCCAGCGGCTGCATCGTGATCCCGCCTGCGGTCTCCGTGAGGCCGTAGCCGTCGTGCACGAGGATGCCGATACCCGAGTAGAACAGCGACAGTTCACGGCTCAGGGGCGAACCGCCCGACGTCGCGCCGACCACCCGGCCGCCCAGCCCCGCGCGCAGCTTGCGGTACACCGTCCGCTCGAACAGGGCGTGTTGGAGCCGCAGGTCGAAACTGGGACCCGAACCCCGGCCGAGTCTCTGCCGCTCCTCGGCCGTGGCGAACTCCCGCGCGGTCGACGCCGCACGCTCGAACACGGCGCCCCGGCCGGTCTGTTGGGCCGTACGGAGAAAGTTCTTGTAGATCTTCTCGAAGACCGACGGCACGGCGTACAGGTAGGTGGGCCGGAACGAGCGCAGCGCCGACACCAGCGCCGCCTCGGTCATCTCCGGCTCGTGGGCCATCAGCCAGCCGCCGCGCATGCACAGCCCCTGGATCATCAGCCCGTACACATGGGAGAAGGGCAGGAAGGCCAGCACGGCCGGCTGTTCCCCCGGCGGCGCCGCCGTGTGCGACCAGCCCGTGAGCAGCGTGTCGCAGGGGTTGGCCAGGCTGCGGTGGCTCAGCGCGCAGCCCATGGGGCGGCCCGAGGTGCCCGACGTGTAGGCGATGACCGCGGTCGAGTCCGGCATCACGATCCGGCGCAGCGAGTCCACCGTGGTCTGCGGGATGTACGTGCCCCGCTCGACGATCTGGGCCAGCGCCCCGGAGTCCAGCTGCCAGACGTGCCGGAGCAGCGGCAGCGCGGCACACACCGTGCCGACGGTCATGATGCCCTGCTCGTCCTCCACGACCACGGCCACACAGTTGGCGTCCCGCAGTATCCACTCGACCTGCTCCCGCGAGGACGTCGGATGCACCGGCACGACCTCGGCGCCGACCGCCCACAGGGCGTGGCTGAGCACCGTCCACTCGTAACGCGTACGGGCCATGATCGCGACCCGGCTGCCCGGTGAGATCCCGCAGGCGATCAACCCCTTGGCCAGATCGACGACTTCGTCCCGCAGCTCGACGGCCGTCACGTCCTCCCACACCGCGGAGGAGGGGTCGGGCCGACGTGCGATCAGCGGAAGGGTGGGATTGACGACCGCGGTCTCGAAGATGCTGTCGGCGAGGCCGCCGGTCAGGGTGGAGGTGGGGGGTGGAGCGACGGCGAAGTCGCGCATGCGCTGCTCCTGGGTTGTACGGGGCGTGACTCTGCCGATCATTACTGTTATCGACGGTGCTCGAATCTAGCCCAGGTGTGAGTGTTTGGTGAGGGGAACAGGGAAGTGCCCTTGCGGAGTTTGGTGGTTGAGTGGAACAGACCTGGCGAAGCGGGGGGTACGAGGACGTGAGCGCGGTGGATCTCGGCGAGTTGAGGGCACGCGACTTCGGCTGTCTGGACGCCGAGGGACACACCTATCTCGACTACACGGGCGCGGGACTCGCCCCGAGTTCCCTGGTCCGGGCCAGCGCCGAGCGGATCACGGGAGGCGTCTTCGGCAATCCCCACTCGGAGAGCCCCGCCTCCCGGGCCTCGGGCGACCTCCTCGCCCAAGCCCGCGCCACGGTGCTGCGGCACTTCCACGCGGACCCGGCGGAGTACACGGTCGTGTTCACCGCGAACGCGACGGCCGCACTGCGCCTGGTCGGCGAGTCGTACCCGTTCGCACCAGGCAGCAGGCTCCTGATGCTGCTCGACAACCACAACTCCGTGAACGGACTACGGGAGTACGCCCGCGCCGGCGGCGCCAGGACCGAGTATGTCCCCATCCACGGCCAGGAGTTGGCCATCGACGAGGAGCGGCTGCGCACCGCGCTCATGGCCCGCAGACGCCGCCGTGGACTGCTCGCCTATCCGGCGCAGAGCAACTTCACCGGCGTACGGCACTCCCTGGACTGGATCGCCACAGCCCAGGAACACGGCTACGACGTCCTGCTGGACGCCGCCGCGTTCGTACCGGCCAACCCCCTCGACCTCTCCCACCACCACCCGGACTTCACCGTGGTCAGCTGGTACAAGGTGTTCGGCTACCCCACCGGCATAGGCAGCCTGATCGTCCGCCGCGAGGC
>Ga0307507_10009004_pt1 | contig 13493 bp, 4 predicted proteins | sample 7_EM_MG_FD_207223 | JGI IMG/M metagenome (GOLD analysis project Ga0307507, IMG submission 207223) | Populus trichocarpa ectomycorrhiza microbial communities from riparian zone in the Pacific Northwest, United States - 7_EM | ecosystem: Host-associated > Plants > Roots > Unclassified | place...
GTATAACAGAGAACAACTTTTTTTTTTTATACAAGGAACAATAAAAGTAAATGCCTTCATTTTCTGGGTGTTCAAAGAATACTCAAATAATTGAATATTCAATGGAATCAAGCAATGTGAATAAAGTATGGTCGTACAAGTCCCTACACAAATCATAATATATAGACCTCAAGTCTTTCTGGTCATTCATTAACAGCTAGGGGCAATAACCCACCTCCCTCCTTCCAATCTCGTGTCTTTGACCCAGTAAATTTGCCGGCACAAGTTGACTATAACTCCAAACTACACAAGCCATACATCTCCCATCTCCACCATTAAAATCATCATCCCTCACTTTCCATACTCGACCATTATTTCTACTTTGCTTCAATCCCCTTTGTTCTTATTACCTTTCTAACATGTTTATCATGAATCTTAGCAGCCCAATTCTTGTTCATTTCATTACAATCGTTGTCTTTTTAGTCATAATTAGATTTTTGGCAAAAACATCATTTCTACATATTCTTGTTAGATGTTGGAGATCATTTGAAGACAAGTTTTATGTTTACCAAATCTTCAAGGTTCCACAATTCAATGATCTTTCCCTAGAAAATCAACTCTACCGCAAGGTCTCCACTTATCTAACCTCGCTGCCTGCCATCGAAGATTCTGATTTCACCAATCTGTTTTCGGGTTCGAAAGCGAGTGACATCATCCTCCATCTTGACAAGAATCAAGTGATTCATGATAGTTTTCTTGGGGCTAGAGTGCATTGGAGCAATGAGAAATATTGTGAAGGAAATGGTAAGAGAACATTGGTGTTGAAGTTGAGAAAGAAAGACAAGAGAATGATTCTACGTCCTTACTTGCAGCACATTCTTTCGGTTGCTGATCAGGTTGAGCAGAAGAGCAAAGAAATCAAATTGTTTATGAATCTAGAGAAGAACCCTTATGAGAATGGAAGGTGGAGATCAGTTCCTTTCACACATCCAGCCACCATGGATACAATGATCATGGATGGAGACTTGAAGAACAAGGTAAAAGCTGATCTTGAATTGTTTTTGAAGTCTAAGCAGTATTATCACAGATTAGGCCATGTATGGAAAAGAAGTTATCTTCTTTATGGCGCGTCCGGGACAGGCAAATCCAGCTTCATTGCAGCCATGGCTAGATTCCTCAATTTCGATGTCTATGACATTAACATCTCCAAGGTTTCCGGTGATTCTGATCTCAAAATGCTCCTGCTGCAAACCACAAGTCGGTCCATGATTGTAATTGAGGATTTTGATAGGTTCTTGACTGAGAAATCAAGGGATGTGAGCTTGTCTGGGGTCTTGAATTTCATGGATGGAATTGTTTCGTGTTGCGGCGAGGAGCGTGTGATGGTGTTCACCATGAACTGTAAGGATCAAATTGATCAAGCAGTGTTAAGGCCTGGCAGGGTTGATGTTCATATTCAGTTCCCATTATGTAATTTCTCAGCATTTAAGAGTTTAGCCAATAATTACTTGGGAGTGAAGGAACACAAGCTTTTCTCACAAGTTGAAGAAATTTTACAATATGGTGGATCGAGTTTAAGTCCAGCTGAGATTGGTGAGATAATGATCTCTAACAGAAATTCGCCGACCCGGGCTTTGAAATCAGTCATTTCTGCTTTGCAATCACAAACCAATAGCGGTGATTTAAGAGGGCCAAGCAAGGTTGGCCAAAGAATGACTGGCAGTAGGTCAGCTCGGTCCAGCAGGGATGAGACAGGTGAAACTGGAGGCGTGTTTAGCCAAGAAAGTAGTGTTCATGCTGTGAGGGAATTCAAGACATTGTATGGATTGTGGAGGATGGGAAGTAGAAGAAAGGAATCAATGGATTTAAGCTCTTCAGCAGAGAAGGAAGAATCACAGCAAGCAGCTTAATTAATCTTCAATTTAGAAATGTAGATCATAATGTTAATTTTCCTTTTCTTTTCTTTTGGTTGCAAAGTAGAAAGACACCCTCTTGTAAAAGGGTACACATCATAGTGGTAAAGAAAAGGTTTCTCTTTTTTGTTTAATGGCAGTCAACAATTGACTCTGCCTGAAGGTTAATGTTGATGAACACTCCAAATGCCTCTTGCAAAAGACATCTTGAGCAGTCTTCTATGACTTCATTAGCTCATCCTTGAGATTTGACGGCAAAAGATTGCAAACAACCTGTGCTAACATTCTGGATGGTCAATTCAGTTTAATTAAAGGAATTCTATGCTTTATTTTTGTCAATGCTTTGACTATTCCCCAGCATCTTTAGCTGCATAAGTTTGATGGCAAAGAAGCTGCCCTTTCCAAGTTGCCATTGAGGCATTTGGCTTTTCCCTGCCTTTCCATGTTTGCTTCCTTGGATTAAGTCAAGCCTGTTTTTTTGGCCTATCGCCAATTGTCCCTTCGGCTTTTCCCATCTAGCTTTAGCCCGTTTGTCTAAGTTGCTGCGTTGAAAAACTTGAACAAATTAACAAAGCTTAATATAATAGATGCAAATAAGGTTACAAGCGCACATAAAACACAGAAAATAAATACAAGATAGAGACTGCAAATAATCTTTGGCCTTCGGCTTTATTTCAAGTCAAAGTGACTGCAAAGCATGACGCAGCAATACTCTCTATTAAGCAGCTTTCAATCATATATTTTCAAAATTGTTAATATATTAATTAAATTATCTTAAAAACAAACCTTTTATATTAAATTGGTGTATTTAGAAGAACAATTTATTTTAGATGTTGACAGTGAGATTCTAACTTAAAAGGCTAAAAGAGAAAGCAAATCGTTTTGAACAACATACCAATCCTTTAAGATTAATCCTGTTATTCATTGCAAGTAACTGGAAATTTGAGGTTGCATGAATTTGATTGGTGTAACAATTTTCAAGATTAGGTAAGCCCAGTGGGCCTCGTTGATTGAATTATTTAGATTAAAGTAGAAGCCCAATAGTTTCTTGAATGAACATTTTCTTTGGGCTCACAACAGAAAAGACCTCCCTCACAAAGTCATTGGGAGGTGTGGATGCCCTGAGTCCGTAGCCATTATTAGTGGGTAGTTATATTAATGTTTAACAGCCTAATTATTTATTTATGAGATTTGTATATATGACTTGTATCCATTTAATTTGATCAGTTTTTCTAGCATGTAAAAAAATGGATGAGCAGATTTATAAAGTATTTTCCATGTCATGCAAAAACATCTTTCATTAGCAGATTCTTAACTTCTTCCTTATATGTCATTGCTTATTTTCCTTGGAAGAGAAGAAAGAGAGTTTGACTTTGGACACTGTTTATTTTAGTATCTAGCTAGTAAGCAATACATTAATCATAAGTTGGATATAGATTATTTTATACATCTAGCCATTGTTAGAACTTAAATTGTATTTTATCTTTCTGACAGTGGAAGCTCCACATATTTGAGCTCAAGGAAGATATATGATACTGTTCAGTCATTAATTTTTCTTGATGGGCCTTCGGTTTTATATTTCGATTTGATGGGAAGGCTATTCGACTAAGATTGTGTTTTTATTGGAATTTAGCTTGTGTTCCATTCGGCCATGAGTTTTTGGTATGGGATAGTTTTAGCCACCCTTGGTTTGTGAATGATGATAGGTTCGATCCAATCTCTTTGATGGTTCATTCGATCAAATCAGGTCAGTCCATGTATGAGTTTGATTTAGACAGCAAAGCAGGCTTGTTAGGAGCTTGTATCGGGTCTGATTTTGGTTATATTAATGAGTATAAGTTTGGGTCACATGAGATTCAAAGTTAGCTTCAGTTAAATAAGATGCTGAAATCCTTTTTCTTACAAGGAAAATTCATTTATTATTGTCCCTATTATTTAAGAGAATAATATTTAACAACAAAAGAGAAAGTTTCCTAATCATGCAAAGAAAATAAAGGGGTTGTCAAATTTGAATTCTAGATTTGAAAGAATTATTTAATGCTAAAGATCTGACTCTCCTAGTCAAGAAAGGAAAGTGATGGACGACTACAAGGAAAATTAATTTATAAGATTTGTTTTTATGTTCTAAAAAGAAATCCTACTCCTAAAAAAAAAAAAGAGTTCAACAATTAAATTCTTATTCAGATCAGATTTTCTAGAATCTAAAGGACTTTAAAAGTTGGTTAAGCAACCCTAGAGTATCTAGGAAGGTGGATCTCGGTTAAGAGTTATTTAAGCTAGGGAATTAAGATATTTTATCTTGTTTTTCTTTCTATTATATGCGGCATCAACAAGCTACTGTCCATACTTGTTGTTTTCATTATTATTTCTATGTTTGAGCTTAATTAATATTTTGGATTTCAACTAAGATCCAAGACTTGTTTGGATCAGGGTTTGGGCTTACTAGTAAAGATTTTGAGTCAGTTTTTGTAAGTGGATCAATTCAGCTCACAAGGATAAATCTATTACGGTTAATTTCTCAGAACTATTTAAACACATGCTAACCCTAAATTTCAGCACTTTTGATAAATAATACTTCCGAACTTTTTAGTTTAACATGTAAGAGAAAATTTTGTACTTTTTTATTCTCGAATGAACTGAATCTGACTTATCGAAAATTAACTTATTTCGTAATATTATTTGACTTTATTTCAATAGTGTTGTTGTCTTGAGACAAGTTTTTATCATATCAAACTCTTATCAAGTCTCTTTTGACTTTTTAGAATTAAATTTTAATCTTAATTGTAGAATACATCATCATGTAATCACAATATTCGTTTTAATACGAAGTTCACTCAGTCCATCAAATATGTTATTTACCAGGTGCTAATAATATAGCCCGTCATTTAGCTGCTATCACGTGTGGATGAGGGCGCTAATTAATGAAGTACCAAATACGGTAACATAAAAGCCCATCTTTTTCTAACTATCTCAAACTGAAATTCTGATATAGATGCAATTGAGGTTTAATTGGAGGAGCTGTTGTTTGTTGTCCGTGTGCTATATGTCATGCATAATCCGAGTATGGAATGCTTATGTTGGCGAATATAGGAGTGGAAATTGGCGAATATAGGCAGTGGCAGTGTTGCCTGATAGGTTTGAGAGCCGGAAACCTCTTCCATTACCTTGGAGAGGTAGATAATGAGCTCTCTGAGGCAGCAGGGATTCCTGGCTGTGTGTTTGTCCACTTGAGTGGATTTATAGGTGGAAATCGAAGTTATGAAGGTTAGAGCTTCTTTAAAGGCTTAACGAAATAGGAGTTTCATCAGGGGAGATCCTATGTTCACATTCTTGAATCATTAAATGCCGAAGTCTTCTGCACCTCTAGTTATTGTTATGAAGAATCAAGTTAGTTATTGGACCTGCACATTCCAGACATGTTTGCGTGGACAATTGTTGGAACCATACATGGAGCAGCTTATCATGCGTACATCTGGTTTTTTTAAATCAGAACATATAGAGAAGGCCACGCCTCTCCTTTATTTTGAAGAGGTATGCTCTTCTGGACTTGTTAATTTACTATGTTTGAACGCATTGTAGTCACAATATCCTTTTCACAACTTCCATCATGAACAAGTTTGAAGCCTTGTTAGAAACCTTGTATATGAACTCTTTGATTGACTTGTGTTTTCTGGAGTAGTTGAGAGGAAATTTGTTCTGTAGATCAAAGTCCATCACTCTTTACTGTTAGTATACCGCTAGATAGTTTAGTACTATAATTTCATATACACTGAAGATCCATGCATGCCTCTCAATGTGATTAAACTCAGTTTCAATAAATAGATCTTCCATCCGTGGTTGGACAAAATAGAGTCAGTCATGATACAAGTAAATTACCATCTCTAACGAAGACAAAACTTGAGTTTCTCTGGAAGCACCATTTGTAATACTGATGATGCTTCACTCTTCAGACTCTGCTGGCAAATCCTCTTTGAACCATGTGTAGAGACCCCCTTCTAAGTGGAAGACATTCTTGTAACCGTTTAGGACTAACAGGTAAGCTGCTATCAGTGATCTGCATGAAAAAAAAATTCATCGCTGGTAGAGTTGAAAGATAGAGAATATTAACAGTAACATTAGAATCAGAGAAGTTGACAGACCTTGACTGTTGTCCTTCAGGAAGATTTTGGGATGGCCTCATTGTACCCCCAGCTGAGCAAGCCACTATTATCTTTGCATTTTTATTGATCTTTGATTCCACAGCTGCTAGCATGTTTTAACTTGTTAGTTTTTTCTTGGTCACATAAATTGAGAATCAAAGCAATTTAGCATCTTTGTTAGATATTTCTTACTCTGCATAAACTCAGGATTTTCTTCTGTGCCAGCAAAGATGCCAAAAAAGGCAAACGCAGCACGCCTTGCAATGTCCCATGCTGTCCATTCCTTTATAAGCCTATATACTTGTACATTGATAGCTCCTGATGGATGAGCCTGAGATCAAAATAGGAAAGATAACTTAGGTTATTTGTCCTCAGAATATGCAGTTAACTCTTTTGAGCTCTGTTCATAAGCCGTCAGTTATGATTGATGTTGCTTATTCAGACATGATGATAAGACCCCTAACCTCTTTGAATTCTGCTTCTGGTCTCACGTCAAGAATCACAAACTTGTTTTCTTTCTGAAGACGCAGAGCTTCCTTCACATCTACACTCCTGACCTGGAAATAACAAATATTTTGGTTCTTAGTTCTCTCTCTGTGCGTGCACGTGCGAGTCTGAGAGACAACGGTAGGGAAAAAGGGACCTTATTCTGGAGAAGAACTTCTCTCTTAGTCTTCCAATCTTCCTCAGCTAATCTCTCCGAAGAAAGATACGAAAAAGAACTTACTCAGAGTCAAGATTGAGGATAAACACAGAAAAGACTCTATGACTTGTTGGAAACAATCATTAGGAGATCAGTGATCTTGTGTCTGTTCAAAAACCATGGGTAATCTTATTAATAAAGTCTAGGTTAGAGCAAAGTACCTGGTGATTTTGCAGGTTTTGTTGCTGCATTTAAGACTTTTAGGCCTCTTGGAAATGTGCTTGAGGATAATCTCCCCCTCAAAGATCCATTTGATCTGATAGTGAAGAAGGGTGAGCAATGGTCCTGTGTAGTCTTTGAAGAGAAAATTAGTGGTGATGATTGATAATTAGGATACAAAGAAGATGAAGATGAGTGTGAGCTGATTGAAGGAAGTGCAGCCATTTGGCAGGACTTTTAAGTCAGAAATTTGGCTGTAGTTGCTCGATGAACGAGCAGCAGGAGTTGCTAGATTTGCTTTCTTCTCCTTGGGAGGTGGTTGAATGCTAGGAAATACGTAAATGGGCCATAGGCGTTGTGGATTTTTTTGACATTATCTCTCCCAGAAATCTGAACCTGTGGCTCTTGTTCGAGGGCTTTTGCCATGTGGATTATACGGAATCCTTTTGTTTTGTCCCTTCCCTTTTCTCACAAATTTAGTGATATCTTTCTAATGCAAAACTATTTTCCGATTAAGCACCCAAAGCATGCTACAAAAAGCTTGTAGAAGTACACATTCTCCAGGAATAACGATTAAGGAGGAGAACTTAAACGGAGAAGGGTATTAATTAAAAAATAAATTTAAAATTATTTTAAAAAAGATATTAATTAGAAGAATGAAAAAAAAATGTATTAAAAAAAAAAAGCCCAAACGTGTGGACCTTCAAGCTCAAGCCCACCTGCTTAGACCTAGACCTGCTATTTTTTTTATTTAAAGAGGCTTGCCCACTTTTATTTTTTTGGAAAAAGAAATAGACAGGCGATACGTCATCCACGGTGGTATACAATGTGTTGTTGTGGCCGGAAAATCAAGGCTTTGGGTTTTATATCTCACAAAACACATTTTTCAATTCATTTCAACCATTAAACACCCTATAACCACTCTTAGAACACCAAGGAACCAACATATGAACCTAATAAACTAAAAAAAACAATCAAAACCACGAAATTAAATCGAAGAAAATATTTCATCCTCGACCTAAATCTGGTTTTTAAGGATACATTGAGGCTTAAAACAACCACTATAAAACTATCTTTACCTGATGGAACTTGTTGACATCGATTTTAACATGTTTTGTGGTTGGAAAATGTGTCAAGACGAGTTTTCTCTCTCTACACCGGAATTTGGCGGGGCTCTCTTTCTCCTCTCACAAAAAAAGAACTGAAAAATAAGGAAAATGAAGTTTGATATCAAAATTAAATTTTTAAAAATTAAAGGGACCGATTACCTAATAGCTAAAAAAGATGGGGCACTAAATGAACTTTTCAAACTAATTTTAAAGTTGCTACCTATTTTACTCGTGTTTTTCATTTCAGTCCTCTTTCTTTCAATTCAACCCTCCCTAATAAAATGCAATTGGGTGCTAATTTGAGCTCAAATGTGCAAAATAAAAGTTTGATGACCAAATTAAAAATATCAAAAAAACTCATTGTTCCAATTCATAGTGATTTGTGAGATGGTGCGCAGTAATTAATGAACATTGAAAACATGGACATTAAAATTGTTAATGTGTTTGATATAAAGTTAAAAATTTAAAGGAAAATGTTGAAGTGATAAAATTAATGATGAAGTGTAAAGAAGTAAAAGGTGTTAAAAAGATGAAGTGTTTAAAAATGTTTGATAAGAATTGAAAAGAATTTGGGTAATAATGAGATCTATTATAAATTAGATTTATAAATAATATTAATGAATACCATACAATATAAATTGGATAGATTAAGAATTTAAATATAATAAATTATGTAAGATGGGATACATCCATAAATAAGCAATAAATTAAATAAATAATTAAATATGAAGGGAGACTCATTGCTTCATTTTAAAGAAAGCTAAGGTTAACCCTTCATGCTTGAAGAGTAACATTTGACCCCATTTCTATGGTCCTCAATAATTTTTTTCTCATAATCACTATGTATCGAACATGAAAGAAAGAAGAGGGTGGAAAATTAATAGATGAAAAGGGTGAAATTTTAGTTTTCCCCTTATCAAACACAACCTAAAAAAGAGTTTTGGAAAAGAATATTTTTCCATGAAAACAATAATCTTGATGTATAATGTTTGGTTATTGTTTGAAGAAAAAAGAGACGAAGATATTAAGAATAGAAAGGACATATTTTCTTTTATTCCATGTTTTAAAAGTATAAAAAACAATTTTAAAATTATCTTAGAAATAAATTTATTTTATTTTTCTACCTTTATTCCTTCGATCAAAAATATTTTTATCTTTTTTGTGTTTATTCCTTTTGTTTTGAGACATTGACTAAACATAACCTAGCAATTCACTTAAAAAATTTCATTGAACTAACTTAGTCCCCATTAGATTCTTGGCTCTTACTACGTCGCAAGTCAGATTATTTTATCTAATCTTAAATTTTTTTGTAAAGATGTTAAAAAATAAAAAATTCAATGCATATTGGATGAAATACTTTAAAAATATTAATACGATGACATATCAGTTAACATATTTTTATTAAAAAAAAATATTGAGACGACGACATATTAGCTAAACCCATGTCAACCATGGTTAATCCATTAAACTCATGATAAAAAACGTGAGATCATGATAATCCAATGAAATCCAAATTGAAACAAAATAGAAAGCTCAATTTTAATCAACCAAAAATTTGAAGGCCAAAAATGAAAAAAAAAACATTCAATTAAAAAAAAGACAAAAAACCTATATCTAAGCAAAAATAAAATAAAATATTATGAAGCGAGCATAACATATTTATATTTAAGCAATTTATTTAATTTAATTTAAAACAAAATTTTATTTTTTAAAATCTAAATTTAACAAAAAACGATGAATAAAAATACTAGAGATAATTCATATCATTTTCCAAATTAGTTAAAAATCCTATAGAAAGTAAATAAAAAACATAATAGAGCCTAATCTCCAATTAAATCAAATATTGAAGGATGTATAAGAAAAAAAATGAACTTAAAAAAAAATAATGAACATTGGTGAATGTCCTATTCCCAGGTGAATCTCCCAAACTTGCAACTTATTAAATTGTAAATCTTGGCTTAATTAAGAAACTTAATTCAATGTTGAAAGATGAAATTAGAAAAAAAATTAATTTTAAAAATTTACCAAAGTAAAAAAAATTGCAAGAAAAAAATAAAATAAAAAAATCAATTTTAAAAATGATCTTAAATAAATTAAATAACAAATCAAAATAATAGATATCAAATCTGATATATTAAAAAAATTAAAGGTTAATGACATTGAAACCAATTTTAATTCTATAAAAAAATAAAAATATATATTAATTCAAAGAATAAGAATCAAATTTAAAAAAAAAATTAAAGGGTTGTTCTAAAAATTTTTATAAAGTCAAACATAAAAGATATAAAAAGAAAAAATAAAAAAGCAAATCGGCTTCAAACTGAAAGGAATTATGCCACACACATAGCCTAGAGAGGTAGGCCTTGCCGTGACGAATCAGAAATATCCAAGGAAGGTCATTTTTTGCCTTTGTAAGTTGCCGCACTTGAAGGTCGAGGACAGAACAAATGAAGACTGGTTTCCCAGATGATGGTGAGAAGAAAGATCTTTTAGGACTGCCAATCCAACAGTAACTTGGGAATCTTAAGTGCAAGAACCTTGAAATAAGTATGAACTTTGTTTTCCTGAGAAGTTCCATTTGTCAATGAATGTTTTTGCAATGTTCTTGATGCGTGATATCTGCAGTTGCCTGAATTCCCGACCTGAATTGCCCAGTGCATTACTATTTTTAAAACTATAAAATGCTTCTCTTTCTAGAAACATATAAATTGTTTAACCCTTCAAGTAGGCATGCAGTCCTTTGTTCCTGTGAATAATAACAGCAATAATTTATCAATACATGCGAAGGAATATCAAATCAGTATTGAGATGATAAGCCAACTAGGCACAGAGGGGTAGATGTCTCCAGGAACACTTCTCATCTGACCAAAAATGTCAATTTTAAAGTTTGCTTCTTAGAAATAACCAGTTTGAGTCTCACAAACCTCAGAGTTATTGGAAACTTATATAGTTGTTAACTTCAGGACCCGTAAAATTAGTCGTGGTACGCACAAACTGACCCGAACACTCACGTTAATAAAAAAAAAATATCAATTTTGGAAATTAATTTTGCCGTGCTTCCAACTTGTATAATCAATACTAAGGGACCTACTTGTATGAAAATATTTGCCACTGAATAATTCAACCTTCAGTTTCATATACAACATATCCTGAACATTGGTTTTTCCTTGTTGATGGTCAAAGCAAGCTTTGCAGAAATTACATTTCTAAATACAGTGTAGAAAAACATCTCTGAACATTCAAATTAAGCTGTTAGTGCTCAAGAAACTTCATTTCACACACAATATTTTTATATACAAAGACTCCGGGGTCGGGAAAAAGGACAGGCCAAGTTGTTCTTGCTCAATCAAGATTGGTTCTTGTTTACTACAGAAATTTTGTGATATCTTACTTCATGCAAAACTATTTTCCAATTAAGCACGCAAAGCATGATACAAAGAGCTTTTTGTATACTCCTGATAATACAGTTTAATTGGTCAAGTCTTGAGTTTTTTTTCTAAAAATTATCAGTTCGAGTCCCACAAATCTCAGAACTATTGAAGACTTACATGATCATTAACTTTAGAGTCTGTGGGATTAGTCGAGGTGTGCGCAAGCTGATCCAGATATCCTCATTAAAAAAAAAAAACTTTTTGTACTAACCATTGAGCCTAAATTATGAGTAAAAAAGGTTTGTCTCGTATTCCATGTCGTCTTAACATTACGTTTCATATCAGGTTAGAAATTTGAAGGAAAATGTTGAGGTGATAAAATTAAAGATGAAGTGTAAAGAAGTAAAAGAAGGGTTAAAAAGGTGAAGTGCTTAAAGAAGTTTGAAATGAATTTAGATAATAATTGGACTAATAAATAAATTAAATTTATAAATAATATTTATGGATACCGCACACTTTAAATTGAATAGATTAAGAATTTAAGTATAATAAATGATGTAAGATGGGGTACATAAAGAAATAAGTGATAAATTAAATAATTAATTAAATAAGAAGGAAGAGGGTGAGAATTAGTAGATAAAAAAAAAGTGAAATTTTATTTTTTTTTCCTTGCACCAAACACAAATTAAGAAAAAATTGGAATAGATTTTTTTTTCTTGAAAATACCATTGTTGATCTATTAGTGATTTACCTAAAATTTGTCATGGAAGTAACTTATTCTCCATACAAAACATGAGTCCCAAAAACCTATCTTAAGAAAAAAAAAAAAAACAATTGAAGCCAAACCGCAGCGCCTCGTGTATTTGACTTGCACCTGGAGAAGTAGGGCTTATTTTTTGGGGGGTTTTTCACAGGTTCATATTCTTTATGGAAAACGAAAAAAGAAAAGGAGAAGTTGATCAGTACTGGGCACCGGACTAGTTGATATATATATATATATATATATATATATATGGGTATTCGAGTTAACTTACATGCATCTCAATTAATTCTTTAAAATTTTAAAATTAATAACTAAATAAACCTCCAATAATTCTAATATTTACAGTATTCAAATTAATAATTTTTTAAAAATAAATTTATAACTTCATCAATTAAGTTATATCTCAATGTTAATGTTGGATTTTTTGTTCTCGGTGGTTAATGGTGGTAGATAGAAACAATCCATAGCCCAGCATTGCCATGTGTAAGCATGACGAACAAAACTCTTCATATTTTATTATAAGAATAATATCAAGAACAACTGGCACTTCTCTAAATTGGTTCCTTGCTATTCTCAAGATTCTTGTGAACTCTGTTCAACGTCTAGCAGTAAAGTTTGCCCATGAATCAAAATTATTAAACCCTGGATGGGTTTTCCCGTCAATTTAAAACTCCATCTTTTTGAAGTTTTTTTTTTTAAAATTAAAATGATATCAATTTAAAAAATAAATAAATGAGATTTTAACTAAATTAACAAAGTTAATTTTTATTCAATTTAATTTAAAACTTAACATGAGTAAAAAAAGGAAAGGAAGTTCTAATTAGGGGTGAGCAAAAAAACCGAAAAACCGATTAAACCGAGAAAACCGGAAAACAAATAACCAAAAAACCGAACCGTAAAAAAAAACCAATTAAACCAATTAGAAAATCACAAAATATTTCCGGTTCGGTTCGGTTTCGGTTTTCAAAGTCTGAAACCGATTGAACCGAACCGAACCGGCCCGGTTCAACTAAGTTATCTCTTGAAAAAAAAGAGAGTATAAATAGCATATTTTCTAACCCTAAACTTATCTCACCATTCTTACTTTCTCAGCCGCCACCTCTCCTTGCCTCTCATCTCTTCATCTCTCAAATCTACCTCTCTCTCAAATCTGCCTCTCATCTCTGTCTCTCAAATCTGCCTCTCATCTCTCAAATCTGCCTTCTTCTCCATGCTCTCTGCCTCTCATCTCTCATCTCTCATCTTTCAAATCTGCCCTCTCATCTCTCATCTCTCAAATCTGTCTTAGGGTATCACAGATCCAACCGAAGGAATATGATATTCGAGCTCTGTCTGGGCTGAGTTGTGTTCTTGATAA
>Ga0307507_10009005_pt1 | contig 13492 bp, 5 predicted proteins | sample 7_EM_MG_FD_207223 | JGI IMG/M metagenome (GOLD analysis project Ga0307507, IMG submission 207223) | Populus trichocarpa ectomycorrhiza microbial communities from riparian zone in the Pacific Northwest, United States - 7_EM | ecosystem: Host-associated > Plants > Roots > Unclassified | place...
CCGAAAAATATTCGGAAGCATTTGACTCTTGCGTATATATCAGAACATACGGCGTAAAATTGGTCCTATGTTTACATCTTACTACATCACAAGAGCTTCAAGTCTTTCTATATATTCATAATATTATAAATATTCATTTATAGGAACTTTTCAGATTATCGAATCGTTATCACTCCTTATGAATGAATATATCGTTAAGAGGCAATGAATAAAATTATCATTGCGAACACTGCCCTAAAGAGGTCTAAAACCTCGGCGACTCATATATAGGGCACATGCGCTCGTAGCCGGATACCTCCTTTTCCTTAAGGATTTGTCTATTCTTATAATATACCCTATTATTCTATTAATTAAACTCACTATCTATATCTTACCTTATAAAAAAGCTTTTTTATAAAGTAGTAATGCTCTTTTATAATGCAAGGCTGCGTAAAGCTAGTTATTTTTATTTTTTACCTAATATTGGCAATATCATATTGCCGATATATTTCCGATAACCGATATTTTATCGGTTCGTATTGGTTCGTATCGGTGCCAGGTCTGACATCAACTTCCTCGCGTCAAGTAGTAAATAGATAACTTCATCAATTAAATACACCACCAAGATGGTGCGCAACTATAAATCCAATGATATAGATCTTGTGCAGCCTACCCAATATACTATTTCCAAAAATCGGGTCGCAAAAAAGCCACCGCCAGAGCCCAAAGCACTTCCTCCTTTTGAGCCCCTCCCTATGTACAACAAGAACGAATATGGCGAGCCAAATCTTCCAAATCATATCAACAATGAGGATCCTTGGCAGATATTCAAGCTATTTTAGCCGGACGAATTAATCAATCAACTCGTGGAATATACGAACAAGAATGCAGAGCTTTACCCACCTCCCGAAGACAAGGACTTCCCCCACAGGTAGAAGCCTACATCAAGACAGGAGCTATATGCATATTTGGCAGTGCTAATTCATATAGGTTTACACATAGAAAGTAGCATTAAGGACTATTAGCATAAGGACTTTAGTTATAGAACGATGCATATCATTTAAAACTACATTTGAGCAAATCAATGGCAGCAACTTAATTATTACTTCTACTGCACTAAGCCAAGAGCCGAAGACGACGAACCCTTCCAGAGTACATTTAAGAGGATCAAGGAACTTAGTAAGGAGCTCCGCCTTGCCTCAATAAGGTACTATAAGCCCGGAATACACCTTACCGTTAATAAGACGATTAAACGCTTTACCGGCCGTTCCTCCAAAATTATTAATATACCCACTAAGCCAACCCCCAAAGGCTTTAAAATCTGGATGTTGGGTAACCAGGGCTACGTTCTTAATTAAATATTTCATGCAAAAGGTGATAATAAAGGCCCAGTGGATTTAGATAAGTACTGGGTGGAGGGGGAAGGCTTTTCAAAGACGCAGGCAGTAGTGATGGATTTTTTAACTTAGGAAGATCCTCAGACGGGCCAACGTCTCTACCAGCCAAATATGCACACCATTTGGCTAGATAACCTCTTTACCTCTATTAAACTACTTCAGCAACTTCAGAAGCTTGGAATTGGAGGTGCAGGAACCGTACAAACAACCAAAACAAAGCGGGAGGAGCTAGATAAGGTCAAAGGGAATAAAAAAAAGGCGCATAATCAATCACCAATCAAGCAAATTGACCAACAGCTTGCCGACCTTAAATTAATATACCAGAGCCAGATTAAATGGGGTACATTATATGCAAGGCTTTTAGAAGACAAAACAGTTATGGAGTTCGCTTGGAAGGATGCCAATATAGTCCTATTTATAAGTACTATCAGCGACGGTTCGTACTCCAATTTAACGTTAAAGCTCCGTAGTTAATGACGTCATATATTGCAGGTTTAAACTTCATCAAACGTGAGCGACAACGACCTGCTGCTACCTCTACCGGCGCCCAGCAGACTCAGAAGGTATTCGGCAACACAGCCAGGAAGTGGTTACCTATTCCAGAGTTTATTGATATGTATAATCGCTTTATAAAAGGCGTTGATACTGCTAATCAAATAAGGTCGTACTATACCTCGCTCAAGATTCACCGCCGCACCTAGAAACCTCTCTTCCACTTCCTCCTTAATACAACCGTTACCAACACCTACAAATTATCCTCTAAATGCACACGCGGTTGGGTGCATCGCGCCGGCCACAAAGCCTTCTGCGAAGCTCTTATTACCTCTCTCTTTAAGAACTCTATCCGCCTTCCTGCATATAATAAGTTAAGAGTCTCTATGGCCCAAATACAGTGGTGCCCAGCGGTGGAGCACGGATATAAACCAGAGAAGATTAATAAGAAGGAGGTAGCTTGCGCAGCTTGCCTACAAGCAGGAAGGAAGACTCAAATAAAGAGGACTGGTCGTAGGAAGCCTCTATGCGAATTATCACCAAATACTACAAAGAAGCCTCGCAATAGTAATGCATGGAAGAGACCCCAGAGGGCTCCAAGAACTAAATTTGGGTGTAGACTCTGTCGTATACCGCTCTGCAGGACGGGTCGCTGCTGGCAGGAGCATATAGATCAACTCAACTCCAAAGAATAAAGCTCTATATACAATATACGCCAAAATATTAATATGTTCGTGGCTTCAATTGAGAACTTTGGTGATGCGGCAGAATAACTTACCGCCCGTGTATGCGCCTTATTGATTGGTGCGCACGGGCCACAGCTCTAAGGACGCAGTTATAAGCTTTACAGATAGAAACGGCTATTAATTTAATATACCCGTATCTTCTTCTATAGAGGAGAGACTTATTAAGGTATTTAGGTAACTCTTATAAGGTACCTTACCTTTCCATTCTAAGGTTATGCGTAATATTAAGCAGTTTACCTTAAGTATAGTGGCTAATAATACGATCCTTAAGCGAACAAATTAAGAGCTTCTTAAAAAGTAGAGAAAGTAGCGTTATACTAAGACAAAAGCCACCTATAGTAAGGTACTCGTTCTTTTAGTAACGGAAGCAAGAAAGAAAAATAAGGAAAAGCTTTAAAAGGAATAGGCAGAGGCTATAATAAGGGAAAGAAAGGCTGTATTATAGGGCGTTATTACATTTATAAAGAAAGTTTGGAAGGAGCTTCTACTAGATTATGGTGTATTTATATAATAGAGTTGATTTTAATATTAAATTGGTTTTAATTTTAGTGAGAGTCCATGCACTAGCTTAAGTGGGTGGCTGACTTATATAGGTAGCTAAGACGTTATATAAGGGGTAACATTAATACCTTAGACGTCCCTCTATTAGTATAGTGAGGAAAATAAGTAAGCCCTAAGTAATATAGCGGGGCTAGGTTATTTTGTGTACCATACTAGTAGGGGGCGTATTACCCCCTTATATACGCATAACGGTTTTATAAAAACGGCTCTGTAACAACTAAAAATAAGCCTTATTTTATAAGACTAGTATATAGATTAGTAAAATAGGTATTTCTCTACAATTCTAGATATATAGTAGCTTAATATATAGGGTAGTAGTAGAGTTTTAGGTGGTAGAGCCTTATAGTATTAAAAGTTGTGTACTTATTAAGGCTATTAAGTATACCTATAAGGCTATTGCCTAGGTATATAGTAGGGAGTAGGCAAGCCGAGAATAAGTTATAAGGAAAGTTAATAGAAGAGGATAATATAGTAATAAGGGTAGGTATAGCAATACTTTATATAGAGACAAACTAATAAGGAGGGAAGGGCTATAAGCCTAAGGGAGCTTATAAAAAGGTACTAAGGGCTAGCTAAAGGCTAGCCTTAGCAGCCACTAAAAGATCCCTTATAATACCCCACTTCCAAAAGTTCCTAAATTCTTTACAGTTATTACCAAAATATTATAAACTCGCTTAGGACGCAAAAGAGCCGCATCGCCCCTTATTAAAATTTATATAAGGGGTAATTCTTTTAATTTTAACCACTACAATTAAAGTTATTATGGGCTGCCGCCTTCTAGATAAAGTTATTTACAGAATTAGGATTTGTATTAAAGCTAGTAATATAAGGGCGCAAAGAGGCTTCAGGGAAGATTTAAAGGAATAATATAAATTCTATCTAAATCTATAGGTATATAGCTCTTGTAGAGTATAAGATATTATATAAAGAAGAGAAAGGGACAATAAGAGAATTATATAATTAAATAGTCAGGGGTCTTAGTAGTCGGTATATATATATATACACACGCGGTCTTTAACGGACTTTGGTGTTACAGCATAGATAGAAAACAGTAGATTATGGTAGATAATTATAGGCAGTTGTAGATAGTTGCAGACAGTTATAGACAGTTGTAGACAGTTGCAGACAGTCTTAGACAGTTGTAGACAGTTGCAGACAGTCTTAGACAGTTATTTATTAAGTATTTCACTAAGACATTCCTACTATAACTAGGCTAGTCCCATTATAGTACCCCCCTTTTTTAGCTAAAGGTCTAAAACAATTTAATTTGGTTAAGAATTTAAAATTTTATTATATATTATATTTTAGCATTAGGTGGCGTTCTTGGTAAGGCAAATCTAACCAATTAGATAACTTTAACCAGCGGTTAAAGTTCCTTAACATCTTGTATATTATATAACTATGTTATAAACATTATAATACATTTTAAGTTCTTTTCAATTTTAAGTTTCCTGCTATTATATTTTATATCTTTATATTAGGTAGTAGTTATTTGTCTTTATATTATATCTATCTAGCTAAAGTAGGCCGCAAAGGATAGTCTTTATAGAATTCTTTTACTAGGGAAGGCGCATTAGCCTTAATCTATTTATAGGTTTCCTAGGTTTATATTTTATATCCTTCCCACTTAATAAGAAGTTTAAATTATTTAGATTATATTTTCTATTATATATTATTAATTAAGTTAATAAAGTATAAACCGTTGCCGTTGTTAATAATTATAGGAGGTAGCGGCGGAATTTTATAAATTATAGGATTATCTCTTAAAGGTTGCAGTAAGCTTACGTAAAACATTAGGTATATTTTTATCTTAATTAGCAGTTTAATCTTATAGGCGTACAGGCTTAGTTTCTTCTTAATTTAATATAGGCCTATAAACTTCCAATTAAGTTTCTTTAAGGGCTGTTAAGTCTTTAGGTTTTATATATTTAGGTAGGCTATATTAACTTCCTTAAAGTCCTATACAGGAGCTCATTCTTTATTTATATATCATTCTTATAATATTTAAGCGTATATTAATTTACTTTATAATAGTTCCGTTAACTGCTTTATTTAATTAGTAAAGTTATATATATTAATTAACTGGATCCGTTTAATTATAGGTCCTATTATATTAATTTTAAGTTATAGTTTAAATCTAAGTTAAGGGTTTTATCTATAGGTTGCATAGTATAACGGGACTAGCCTAGTTATAGTAGGAATGTCTCAGTAAAACACTTAATAGATGACTATATAAAACTGTTTATAAACTGTTTATAACTGTCTATAACTATCTACAACTATCCGTAATTATCCGCTATAATCCACTGTTTTCCACTAAGTTCTGCCAACTTAATTAAATTCCACTAAATTCCACCAATGTAATGGAATTTAGTTAAAACTTGTTAAAATCCGCATGGGCTTATACCTACGCGTCTGCTGCTAAGACCCCAAATATTTAGTTACAAGTTTTCTATATTCCTTTCTCTTCTTTATATAACATCTTATTCTCTTTAAGAGCTATATACCCTTAGATTTAGATAGAATTTATATTATTCCTTTAAATCTTTCTTAAAGCCTCTTCGCGCCCTTATACTATATTACATTAAAACAACTACTATTAAAAATAGCAAATAAACCTAAATCCCTTTTAATAACCACAAGTATTATATCCCTAGTTAGGGAATAATTAACCATAATGCAACAATCCTTTATAGATGCCCTAGCTTAGCAGCGGGCTACACTAAAAGCCTAACATTAGTAATTAATAGAAGCACTCCACAAAAAACTCCGCAATATTAAGGCTCTTTTATTAAAGACCCTAATAACAATACCTATAAATAAAATTAAAATAACCATATCTGAACCCAACCCGTTAAATGCAAATACTAAACTAGTAATGGTAACTTAACCCATATCTATAATAAGTTTAATACCTACTATAAAATCTAAAAAGCCCCCTAATCCTCCAATGTTTAATAGAAATTAAAATAACCTATATCCCTTTGTAACCAAGCTCTGTCTTAAACTTTTAACAAACTATAACCAATACCCTACTAAAGCTAGCAAGGTTAGCTATGGAATGTCTTGTTTAAGTAAGGACGCTGTATATACTATAGATCCATTCTTCCATAACGGCACCTTTATTAATTTTAAAATCTTTATCTCTCTACTAGAACGAATGTATAATAATGCTAGCCGCAAATATATAGCTGTTACTAAACTTAAGAACCTATAATAACGGAACTAAGACTTTACTAGCTTCTTTTTAGAATTTTTAGGCCTTATTGGCGAACTAAATTGGAATAAAGCCGCTAGAGTTGCTGCCCTTTAATAAGCTATCTTAGATAAAATTAGAGCCTAGTTAGTAGGTAGGGAACTACCAAAAAACCTATCCGAATTTGCTATAATAGGCCAACGAATTAACGAGGATCTTTAATACAATAAACAAACTCATTCCCTAAAGTTAACTACACCTTATATTTAAAATACCCTAAAATACAATCTGTCTCCGAAACCCAAAAGCCCTATATATAACCCTATAGACCTCAATGCCGCTTAATTCTATGTACCCTTGGGAACTAATAAACAAAGAACTTAAGCTATAAATAGAGAATACTTTAGATGCGGTAAAAAAGGACATATTTAAAAGCATTGCTAAACTCACCCCTTTAAAAAGGTCCGCTATAGCTCCTTCTATTCCTTAAATCATACCTATTCCTTAAGCCGTACTTATTCCTTAAATTATACCCACTCTATAAATTATACTTAAACGCCATAAAGCATCTCACTCTTGGTTAATTTGGAAGATAAATTATCCTAAGGCCAAGTTGCGCCTTAGGATAAAAAGTGGAAGAGTATAAGTATCTAGGCTCTTCCAGCGCTAATACATAACATAACTTCCTTAATATACTTAATAAAATTTAAATACTTAGAAAATAGAAGGAAGTATAAATCCTTATAGATAGCGGAGCTACTAGTATAGGCTTTATTAACACAAACTATATAAAAACTTAACGCCTAAATTTAAAGAAACTTAACGAGCCCTAAGGCCTATAAGGCTTTAATGGCAAACCCTTAATATATAGCAAAATAACGCACTACGCCCTAGTAAAAATGCGGATAGGCGAATACCTTAAACACATATCCCTGTTTATAATACCCTTAAAGCAATACAAAGTTATACTTAGACATAGATAGCTAAAACAACACAACCCTTTAATTAGCTGGGTTAAAGAAACACTGAAGTTCCATATAACTTACTGCTAAAGTTATTACTTAAAAAACCATTTGCCTTACAAATATGCATATAACTATTCAAATTTAATATAATATAAATTACCCTTGCCGTAAACCTTAAGCTAACATAATAAATCTATAACTGCTAATTGTAACAAAGAATGCGAAGATGTTTTATTAAAACCTCTTAAAATTCAGATAATATAAGCTGTACCCTTTATTTTATTAGCAAAAAGACAAGATTATAAAATCTTTGCTATAACTATAGAAGACATTAAGAAAGCACTAGAACCGAAATAGTATATTAATCCTTAACCTCTTATACCTAAAGAGTACCACGACCTAATTAATGAGTTTAAAAGATAATTTATAAACCAACTAGCCCCATACTAAGATAAGCATGATTTTAAGATAGAACTTAAGCCGGGCATAACACTAAAGTTTGGTCCGCTATATAGTATATTATAGGAAGAATTGCTTATAATATAACAATACCTTAACAAGTATCTAGAAAAAGGATTTATTCGCCCTAGTTAATCTCCATTTGCCTTATCTGCACTATTTATTAAAAAGCCAGGAAGAGGCTTAAGATTCTATATTAATTATTAAGCTTTAAATACAATTACGATTTAAAACTAATATCTAATTCCCCTAATTTAAGAGACGCTTAACTATTTAGTAAAGGCACGGTACTTTACAAAGCTTAATATAGTTGCAGCCTTTAATAAAATCTATATATAAGAAGGAAATGAGAAGTATATAGCTTTTTATACACAATAGGGACTCTTTAAATACCTAGTAATGCCATTTAGCGTAAAAAACGGTCCCAGTATGTTTTAGCAATATATTAATAATACGCTTTATAAATTCCTTAATGTATTTATTACCGCGTATATTAATAATATCTTAATCTACTTGTCCTTACTTTCCAAATATTAGAAATATATTAGAATGGTCCTTAAACGCCTATAAGATACGGGCCTATAATGCGATATTAAGAAATGCAAGTTCTACGCGTCCAAGGTTACGTACTTAGGCTTAATAATATCCTATAATGGAATTAAAATAGACCCTAAAAAAGTCGCCGCGATTATAAACTAGGAAAGCCCTAATAATATATAAGACATTTAAGAATTTCTAGAATTCGCAAATTTCTATTAACAATTTATTAACCACTTCTTAGAAACTGCTTAGCTATTAGTAAACCTAATAAGAAAGAATATAAAATTTAAATAGACCACTAAATGCAAATAAGCTTTTAACAACCTAAAGCATTATTTTATAACTGCTCTAATTCTCACCCACTTTAACCCTGACCTTAAATACATTATTAAAACAGACTCGTCCAATTATACGCTAGGGGGAGTGTTGTTACAATATAATAAGGACGGTAAGCTACGTCTAGTAGCCTTTCTCTCTTAGAAACTCGCCCTTACTAAATTAAACTACAAGATATATAATAAGAAACTACTTATAATTATTAGATATTTTAAATAATGGCGTCCTAAGCTTAAAGGATTGTTATTCCTAATATATATATTAACAGACTATAAAAACCTGCAGTACTTTATAACTATAAAGCAATTAACACAGCGCTAAATTCGTTAGGCAAAATACCTCTTATAATTTAACTTTAAGATTACGTACTAACTGGGTAAACTTAATTAGAAGCCTAATGCATTAATATAACAATTACAGGACCTACCTATAAACACTATAGATAAATAGATTACAAATCAATCTAGATCTTATTACCTCCCAAATATTTTAAAAAACTACATCCTATATTCCTAGACATGGAACTTAATAGAAATAAATTAAAAGTTAATAAATAGGAAATAGAAATTAATAAGCTAATAGAATACAAATATAAGAATAATATATAGATAATAAATATAATAAAAGCAATTTAAACAGGAAAACAATAGTATAAGAATATTATACTTACTAAATGCAAAATTTAAAACAACTAATTGTACTACTAATAGAAGATAGTAGTTCTGAATTCTAAACCCTTACAATTTAAGATACTTAAATTTATATACAATTCCCCTATAGCAGGGCACCCTGGCCATACAAAAACTTATAAAATTATTTAACAAGTATACTACTAGCCTATAATACACAACTATGTACAAAAATACGTTTAAGTATATAGGATGTGCGTGCATGGAAAGACCTCTTATATAAAGAAGTAAGGAGTACTTTAACCACTACCAATTCTAATATAAAGATGGCGCGACATCTTAATTAACTTTATAGTTAACTTGCCTAATAGTAATAGGTTTATGAATATTATAGTAGTTGTTAACCGCCTTATAAAAATTCAACATATAATTCCTATGGACTTAATTAATACAATATTAGTAGCCAAATATTTTGTTAAGCACGTCTTTAAGCTATATAGACTTCCTAATACAATAGTATCTAACTATAAAAGCCAGTTTGTTTTAGACTTCTAGCAAGCTTTATATAAACAATTAAGCATTTAAACATAACTCTTAACTATATTTTATCTAGAGATAGATAGCTAAACCAAAATTACAAATATGATTATGGAATAATACTTATAAATATACTACTCCTACCTACAAGACGACTGGGAAAAATGGCTGCCTTTAGCTAAGTTTACTATAAATAATATAATAAACATATTAACAGACGTGACGCTGTTTTACGAGACCTATAGACAAGACCCTTAACTTAGATTTAAACCATAACCTAAAATCAATATAATAGGACCCATAATTAAATGGATTTAGTTAATTAACACGTATAACTTCGCTAATTAAATAAAGTAGTTAACGGAACTATTACAAAGTGAATTAATATACGCTTAAATATTACAGAAATAGCATGTGAATAAAGGACAAGCTCCTACATGGGACTTTAAGGAAGGTAATATAGCCTACCTAAATACACGAAACCTAAAGACTTAACGGCCCTTAAAGAAACTTAATTAGAAGTTTATAGGCCTATACTAAATTAAGAAGAAACTAAGCCCATACGCCTATAAGCTTAAACTACTAACTAAGGGGTCGTTCGGTTGCAAAAGCGTCAGATTGAATCTGAACTGAAAGTCCGGCAGAACGAACGCGTTCCTTCTCGATATGACACGCGTCTGTGGCTCTACGGGTTGCACGGACGTGTGCAATCTGAAGCCTTCAGATTCAACTAAGGAGCTCGAAGCTCCTTATTTGAACTGACGCCAAGACCTCAGTTCAGATTCTGTATGTGGTAAAGTTGCCAACTTTTTAGTAACTTTTAGCGTGTTTTTTGGGCGGTTAGAGGAACATCAAAAATTTGTGGCTGAAGTCAAGTTGAACTGGAATTCAACCGAACAGTCACCTCAGAATCAGATTGGAGCTCCAGATCAACTCCATTCTGAAGCCCTCATTCTGATCTGAACTTGCAACCGAACGACCCCTAAGATAAAAATACACCCAATATTTTATATAAGCTTGTTACAACCTTTAAAAGATAATCCTATAACTTATAAAGTGCCACTGCTACCTCCTATAATTGTTAACAACGGTAACAGTTCTTACTTTATTAACTTAATTAATAATATGCGATAGAAACTACAATCTAAACAATTTAAACTTCTTATTAAGTGGGAAGGATATAAAACATAAACCTGGGAAACCTATAACTAGATTAAGGCTAACGCGCCTACCTTAGTAAAAGAGTTCTATAAGGACTATCCTTTACGGCCTACTCTAGCTGGATGGACACGATATAAAGGTAAATAACTACCACCTAATATAAAGACACGAAATACAATAGTAGGAAACTTAAAATTAAAAAGAACTTAAAATACGTCACAACGCTCATAACATAATAAGTTATAAATTCTTAACTAAATTAAATTGTTTTGGACCTTTAGCTAAAAAGGGGGGGTTCTATAACAGGACTAGCCCAGTTACAGTAGGAATGTCTTAGTAAAACACTTAACAGATAACTATATAAAACTATTTATAAACTGTTTATAACTATCTACAACTATCTACAACTATCTGCAATTATCTACTATAATCTACCATTTTCTACTAAGTTCTGCCGACTTAATCAAATTCCACTAAATTCCACTAACTTAATAGAATTTGGTTGAAACTTGTTAAAATCCGCGTGGGCTTATGCTCACGCGTCTGCTGCCAAGACCCTAAATATTTAGTTATAAGTTTCCTATATTCCTTTCTCTTCTTTACGCAACGTCTTATTCTCTTCAAGAGCTATATACCCTTAGATTTAGATAGAATTTATATCATTCCTTCGAATCTTCCCTAAAGCCTCTTTGTGCCCTTACACATAAAACAGCGTTACGCCTATTAATATATTTATTATATTATTTACGGTAAACTTAGCTAAAGGCAGCCATTTTTCTAGTTATCTTATAGGTAGGAGCAGTATATTTATAGGTATTATTCTATAATTACGTTTACAATTTTAGTTTAACTATCTATCTTTAGATAAAATACAGTTAAGAGTTATATTTAAATACTTAACTATTTATATAGAGCTTGCCAGAAGTCTAAAATAAACTGGCTTCTATAGTTGGATATTATTAAATTAGGAAGTCTGTATAGCTTAAAGACGTACTTAATAAAACATTTAGCTACTAATATCGTATTAATTAAGTCTATAGGGATTATATGTCGCATTTTTATAAGGCAGTTAATAACTACTATAATATTTATAAACCTATTGCTGTTAGGCAAGTTAACTATAAAGTTAATTAAGATATCACGCTATCTTTATATAAGAGGTCTTTCCACATACGTATATCCTATATACTTAAACATATTTTTATATATAGTTATACATTATAGGCTAGTAATATACTTATTAAACGATTTTATAAATTTTTATATAGCTAGGATGTCCTACTATAGGGGAGTTATATATAAATTTAAGTATCTTAAATTATAAGGGTTTAAAATTTAGAACTACTATTTTCTATTAATAATACAATTAATTATTTTAAATTTTACATTTAGTGAGTATAATATCCTTATACTATTATTTTCTAGTTTAAATTGCCTTTATTATATTTACTATCTATATATTATTCTTATATTTATATTTAATTAGCTTATTATTTTCTATTTTCTATTTATTAACTTCCAATTTATTTCTATTAAGTTCCGTATCTAAAAATATAGGATATAGTTTTTTAAAACGTTTAGGGAGCAGTAAGATCTATAATTAAATTATAATCCGTTTATCTAAAGCATTTATAGGTAAGTTCTATAATTATTATATTAATATATTAAGCTTTTAATTAAGTTTGCTTAGTTAATATATAATCTTAAAGTTAAATTATAAGAGGTATTTGGCCTAACAAATTTGGCGCTATATTAATTATTTTATAGTTATAAAGTATTATAGGTTCTTATAGTCTATTAATATATATATTAGAAACAACAATCCTTCTAGCTTAAAACGCTATTATTTAAAGTATTTAATAATTGCAAGCAGTTCCTTATTATATATCTTATAGTTTAATTTAGTAGGGGCAAGTTTTTAGGAGAGAGAGGCTATTAGATATAGTTTACTATTCTTATTATATTGCAACAATACTCCCCCTAGCGCATAATTAGACAAGTTAGTTTTAATAGTATATTTAAGGTTAGGGTTAAAGTAAGTAAGAATTAGAGTAGTTATAAAGCAATATTTTAAATTATTAAAAGCTTATTTACATCTAGCGGTTTATTTAAAATTTAAATTTTTTCTTATTAGGTTTACTAATAGCTAGGTAATTTTTAAAAAGTAGTTAATAAATTATTAATAGAAATTTATAAATCTTAAGAATCCTTAAATGTCTTATATATTACTAGGGCTTTTCTAGTTTATAATTGCAGCAACTTTCTTAGGGTCTATTTTAATTCTATTATAGGATATAATTAAGCCTAAGTATATAACCTTAGACGCGTAGAATATATATTTTTTAATATTATATTATAAGCCTATGTCTTAACGTATTTCACGGGTGAGCTGGTCAAACGGGTAAGCTGATCACTTCAAAAACACACCAAAAAATGGAAAAATCACACTTTAATATCTTAACAACCACTTAATAATAAATTTTAATAATTTAAA
>Ga0307507_10009007_pt1 | contig 13489 bp, 8 predicted proteins | sample 7_EM_MG_FD_207223 | JGI IMG/M metagenome (GOLD analysis project Ga0307507, IMG submission 207223) | Populus trichocarpa ectomycorrhiza microbial communities from riparian zone in the Pacific Northwest, United States - 7_EM | ecosystem: Host-associated > Plants > Roots > Unclassified | place...
TAAGGCTTAGCTTAAAGCTTTATTAAAGCTCTACTTAAAGCTCTATTAAAGACTATTATAAGCTTTGCAGTGTGGGAATTAACCAAGTGACTTGATTTTAAATATAGCTCTAGAGCCTCTATATATACATAAGGTAGGTAGGTCACTAGTACCCTAAGCTAAGCATTTAGTGTCCGTAACCGTACCCGTTTGGTATCCATAGCCTAGTCGACAGTATAGTACTGGTAGTCGTTTACAACTATACTAGAAGAGAATACTTAGAATCTTATAAGCTGCCCAGTCCTTTGCGCACTCCAATGCCTCAAGTACTTGTAGAGTAGTTCTCGTACGATCCCATAAAACGCGACGTTAAGAACCTAAAAATACTCTCTCTGGCTTATCGCTTATTCCAGGTATTAAAAGAACTTCAATTGCAAGCTATAAGAGTTGTGGAAATCTCATACGCTAAAGAGGCTGACTCCACCATTAAATAGCTGTTGTATGACTATCAAGCGGAATCGGATTCTTGTTAATGTAGTTATCAAACTTATCTAGACTCTGTGGACGAGTATGCTTTAAACGATGCTAACAACGAGCCTTATGGAAGGCAGAGAGGTTTTCTTTAGGCTCTAAAGGCGACTTTTGAGTTTTCTCAGTTGCGTACGATATAGTTAAACCTGGAAGTATTGCTTTCTCGCAGAATCTCTCCCAGAGCTTTCGTACGCTAAAGAGCTTCTTTTCTCCTTTAACGGTATTCTGATCTTTTAAGAAAGCCATACAACACTCTAGGTCAAGAACTCGTGCTGCTAGATAGTAGGGAGAATTATCTAGCTTCTTAACGTACTTTGCAAGCTTTTTCTCAGCACGTTAGAGTTAAGGAGCCATAAACTTATCCTTAGCCTTGGTAGCTATTACCTAGTAGGAAAGAATTAGCTAAAGAAACGTTAAGAGTATTATATAATATACCAATGCGGTCTGTATTATATCCTTAAGAATATCAACTAATTCTAGAACCCTTTCTAGTGTTATACGATCTCCTTAAAGAAATAGAGTTGCTTTGTGGAAAGACTGAAGGAAATCACAAATCATACAAAAATATATCCATTTACTTATTAAGAGGATATCATCTTCTAAGAAATCATCCTTATAGTGCTCTACATAGAGTTAAAGCCTAGCCTTTACCTTATCCTCTAGAGCTACATATAATATAAGAAACCAGCTATTCCATCTCATACAATTATCAAGAGGAATCATTTTACCAGTACGTTCAGTAAACCATACCGTACGGTTAGCTGAGCTGCGGATATAAACAATATAGTTATAAAGCTTTCCCATTGGCCCCATAATATCTCAAATATTTTTACCTCTTTTACGCTTTTTGTTTAATACTAGCTCTAATTCTTTATCCTTTTTCCTTTTCCTTTTAGCCAGCGGTAGTGCTTGTTATACGACCTCTTCTTCCTCTTCTTCTTCTTTATTCCGGTCCTCATTCTCTTTATTATATGAGTTTATAAGCTTCTCATCCTTTTTTAAACTAAATAGAAAAGCCTAAACAATAAGATTAATAACGTGCCCCTAACAGCGAATTCTTTAATATATTGCAATCCAGTTAATTTTATACTCAAGACTAAGCCATTGGCCAATTATACGACAGAGAACATCATTTAATCCAGCATTATCGCCAATAAGAGCTCCAATCTTTGTTTTAATGCTATACTTAATAAGAACTGGACGAAGCGCCTCCCATTGATCTACACCACTTTGACTAGATATCGTACGAAGGGCAATTAAGGGGTTCCGGTATTCATCTTGGATATTAACAAAGCTAGCACAGATTCCGAGAAGAAGGGCATAACTCGAAGAGGTCCAGACGTCTATGGTAAGGTGAATATTTGTCTTCGCAGATTAAAGTACTTTTCGTACAATATCTTAACTCTTAGTAAAGTGTTTAAGAATCCAGGCCGTAATTGTTAAGTGGTATATAGGGATAATTGAGGGTGCTTCTTAATTCAATACTTTTACAAAAGCATGAAACTCTGGCCATTCCACACATAAGAAGGGAAGCCGTCGTACAATAATTAGATCTAGAAGTGCTTGCTTTACGGTATTTTAATATACCATACGCTTTAGAACCTCACCCTTAAGACCTTAAACTTCTCCTTTTACTAAAAGCTTTTAATATAGTTCTGAAAGAGATCTCTCCCCCTAATCTTTTACTGTCGTACACTCCTGATTCTCTACTAGATTCCATTCAATATTATATTTTCTAAGATGGCCTTGTAATCCAACGGTTAAGGAATAGTGTCCTTTTAGGTCTTAAGGAGGACAGTATTTACAAAAGTAGCGTTTCTTTATACGAGCTTTTTCTTCCTTTGTTGCCGTACGAGTATATTTATGAATTAAGGAGACTTGTCTTAAGGTCTATATAGTTGGGATTAAACCAGTATCAGCTTCGGTCTCAACGCCGCTTAGGGGGGTAGGGGGTATATTAACTTCAAGAGGGTTATTATTGAGGTTTATAGAATAAGTTTCACTAGTACTAGCCATATTTATAGCGTCGTATAATAGAAATAGCTGTATAGTTAAAATTCTGCGGATGCCAAGACTTATCCGGATATTATCCAATATCCGGGCTATCCTTGGATAGGATTATTATCCGCCCGACCAGATAGGATAATTTATCCTCCGCAAGCCTGCTTAGCAATTAGTAAGCTCGCACGGGCCACTATTACCAACGCTAAATTAAATTTAAATAACAAAGCACTATTTACATGTGTAATACTCCAATATTCGGCCGTCTATTTTAACAGGATCCTTTCCCTTTTTACTACCACGCATACGCTTGGCCTTAGGGGACCTAATAGCAAGTACGCTAGCTTTACGGGCCTCATGCGCGTCTATAGAAGCTCCCTATCGCGATCACTTTAATTTCAACGGAATGCCAGCCTCTTTTAGCTTAGGATTACTAGGACCCTTATTAGTATCACTTATAATTAATATAAAATTACCACGAGCTAATTAAGTATAGGTCCTTTAAGCTCTAGTACACGCCACTCTGCCAGATTAATGGAGTAGGAGAGGTAGCGGCTCTTAATAATTAGCAGGTGCTAAATGGTTCTTAATAGGCTCCTTCTTACTAATATTTTAGTAAGGGTCGTCCAATATAGTACCTTAGAGTACTTCCGCGTTATTAAGCCACGAGTTGTTGTCCTCCCCCGCTTCTAAAATAACCACCTCATTCTCCAACCCCCCTAAAACTTCGTTATATAGTACCGACGGCTCGTTAAACGGTTGCTGCTCATCCTCCTTAATATCCATATCTACTTCGTCAGCTGGCTCTTTGTTTTGGATTAGAAATTGGCTAAGATCTACACCACCACTTAGTACCTACTCCTTCTGCTTCTAGGCCTCCTCCTGCCTTTCCTTTTGGAGCTCTTATACAGCGACGTCGGCAGCGCGTTCAGTAATCTTAGCGCTTGTTTTGCCCCGCTGGTTAGCCTTACCGTGCTTCTTTTTAGGTGGTAGCTGCTAGTGAGCCTTTAGAGGAACCTCAAATGGAGCGCCCTTAGGTAGCGATTAAAGCTCTACCTATTTACTTAAAATAGCTATTTGAGCCACCTTAAAGTCTTTAAATTTACTAGCAAGCTCGCCTATTTCTTTAGTAGGAAGGTCCTTAATAATATTAAGGAGGCGGAGAACTGATAGCTAGATCCTAGTAAGAGCTTCCAGGTACTCTAGCAGAGGGTCGCCTTAGAACACCATATCCTTAATATATCGCGGTTGCCAATCTGGAGCGGCAATTAGCTTTATTGCGACACACTAGCGAGGGTGGATTAAAGCTAGCGATATAGGAAGCTTCTGCATTAAGCACCAAATAAGCATATAGCGATAGGGGAGACCATATTAGTAGGGGTCCTTATAGTCGCAGTTGCCCTGCTTTTACTCCTAATTAACCTACTCCTACTTTTCCTTATTTGTCAAAGCCCTCGCGCCACATATAGAGTTAAAGATTTGCTTAAGCGCGTAGTGTGTTACTACACTATTAATCTATATAAAGTAGTGCTGAAAGAGATCTAGGGTAATAATTTAGGGGAGGGACGTTTCGGAGGTATATTTAGATTTGATTAATTCCTTACATAATATTAAAATCCACTTCTTTAGCTTAATTATAGTATCCTTAAGGCTTAATTGATAATTGGTAAAGCATTTTAATTCTCTATTAATACCCTCGCCTTGTTGGCTTGCTGCTATACCTAAGTTTAGAAGGTATCTAGTAAGGAAGTAAGCGGTTAAGAAAAAGTTGATGTTAAAATAAGGTTTTAAGCTGGGGAACAGAATGTCGTTAAGAGGCATTTGGATAAGCTTTACTATAGGCCGGCCCATAGTAAAGCTCATCTAAATGCCTCTTAACGACATTCTGTTCCCCGGCTTAAAAGTTAAACTTACCTAATATAGCAGGTAATTATCTGGCTCTCCTTTTCGATGTATATAGTCTGAAACCATACCTTATCGCATGGGTGTAGCTTATTTAGGACTGCCTTTTAATTGGCTTCAAGCTCTACTACCATTTTAGATTTTAGGTAGGGCTAAAATAGTTCCTTTACTACCTTCCTCTCTTCCGCTGAGTAGCCATATGGCCTTTTAGCCTTTGTCTGGATCCCCTCATCAATCCGCTTCTTTATTGCCTTTGCGGCATGCCACTGGCAGTACTAGAGAATAACTACAATTAACTGCCCTACTAATAAGGCGGCTGCAAGGCCCTTACCAAAGTCGGTAATAATAACTTTAGGTGGCCGTTTCCAAAGCTTCTGCTAAGCAGACTCTAGAAAGAAGGCCTAATCTAGCCAAGACTCGCTCTTAATAAACAACTGCATTGCTGGAAAAGAGGACCCCATATTAGTAACGCCAGTAATAATAGCCAATAAGAGCTTAGATTGATTAGTATTAAATATAGCATCTATTTAGCAGCCAAAGTTGGTAATAAACCTTTGCGCCAAATCAACCTGGATATGAAGCCAGAATATAAGCTACTGGAGACTTTAGGCAATTAGACGACCTAATTCTGGATTAATTGTATAGGTATATTAAGACCGGTACTTAAATCTATACTAGTAAAGAAGCAGCTTAAGTATACTAAGCGCCCGCGGCTGACCCTCAGCTCCACTAGAAAGGCCGCTTAATAATTGCGCTAAGCTATAGTATTTCTTCTTGCTTATATGCAACTCCCGGGCAGAAAGTTAACGCTACGCAGTAAGATAGGTCTCTTGTGTTACCCTAAGAGCATAGGCTTCCGCGGCTGCCTCTTTAACCTCTAGTAGTCGATCCTGGTGGCTAATATAAGCAAGAGGATTAGTAACAAAGTTATATAGACAGGCCTCTAGATTGTCTAGATTGCCATACTTAGCGTAGGTAAGAGTCGCCACCCACCCATATACTAAGCCTATATGCTTAATAAGCTGTTTCTAGGCCACCTAAATAGTCCAGCCACACCTTATCTGGTGCACCTTAGTGGCCTCTCGCTGACGGTTACTGTTTTCGCCGCGAAAGTCGTCCAGTTTGCAGTAGTTTTGGGTATGCTTGCCATAGTACTTGCAGATAAAAATAGTGCGCGGTCGTAGAGTATCTAGGCCAGATACTAACAATTTAATAATAACGAAACCTTTAAAGAATATATAGTCCTAATATCGATTAAATACGGCGTTAATATCCTTAAAGATTTCACCCGTATATAGCTCTAAAAGGTGTTAGGCTAGTATTAAGTTAACTACCTTTTTTACTACTAGTACTAAATCTAGGTGTAATTAGGGGTTCGGCTTCCACTCTAGACGCTTAATTTCAACTTCTAGCAACGGCGATTAAAGCCATAGTAGAAGAGGACTTGTAGTATAGTGTTCTAAGGCAGCGGAAGCAGCCTGATGTTTATGGCGGGTATAGGGTGGTGTTCCAGGTAGTGGTAGAGTAGGGAAAAGCTCCTCCGCAGAAGCCTGCACATCTACTTAAGACGCTGCTGGATGGTTCTGTACTGTAAACCAGGGCTTGCGGAGCTATAAAGGGCCTTAAGTAACCTCGTGTGAGGGAGTAGGGACGGTTTAGCGAGGTGGTAGTGTATTAAAGAGCTCAATTGGATTACTCTGGCTATCGCCAAGTTTTTGAAAAGGTGCAGCCAAAGGAGCACCCGAGGGGGCAGCGGATGCAGTAGTGATAGCTAGACGGGCCCACCTAGTCTGTAGGAGCTTGTTAAGGTTAGGAAGGGATAAATTAATATTAAACAAAGAGCTATCGGCCATATTATATAATAGGAAATTAATATAGGCTTAGAAGAGGTAGATTTGACATAGATTTGCGGTAATAATCCTTTAGAAATTAACTATTCTATACTCCAACTTCGGCCTTTAATTTTTTACCCCGCACGGATATGTTCTCCACAAGCCGTTTAGGGCCTATTGTTAGCATACTAGACCGTCGATCTATCACCTTAGATAAGCATATATGCTTTGTGGTTAGTGGAATATTAAGCTATTTGGATTGCGGTAGACACTAGCTTTTTTGAAGTTGATTATGCGCTGGCGATAGTGGCCCGTGCGAGCTTACTAATTGCTAAGTAATCTGGTTCTGTGGGATGGTTCTGCCCGGAGACGCTCCGCAGCTTCTCGCCCTGTGGAAATCTCATGCTAATCGGCGTGCAGATAGGTGTGACTTCGATGATCTCGCCTTCCCCACGGGGTTATACTCCTCCATACGTTGTACGGAAAATCCAGCAGGTGATAACTTTGGGTCCGCTATTCGGCGGGAAATGCGTATCCTGCCTTGGGGCCCTTGTAGAAAAGCACGTCAACATCTGACGTCAATTTGGAAGCAACACGTATAAGCCAAGACTGGCAGCTCTTCTCGTAAAGAACTTTTAACTGCGTTCCAACTGTGCTGGATGGCAGCATCTTTTCCAAATAGGCACAGATGTCTTACTGTAGAGTAGGATCTGCAGGGAAACTCGATCAATTATCCAGGTAAGCAAGAATTTCTTACGACTCTATTACAATTATATTTAAATTATACTGAAGGACCTGAAACTGTACAGAGAACCAATGTATCGAAGGCCTGCTAGCAAAGTTTAAAGGATGCGTTTCCTATTTTGTCCCTGCGCACTTGACGATGTCACTTCTTAAAAATCCATTCTCTAGTGAAATGGCATATAGTGTATCTAGGACCAAGCTTTACAAATACCATTTGCCGTCGGAAGGTCTGAATAAGGCGGGGTAATTACTGCTTTAACTCGAGCAGGTTTATCTCAAAAGAAGCACCCTTCACTGCCCGTGCACAGTAAAGCCCCTTACCACGACCGGACGAAGTTTAAGAAATTACATATGCCTCTTCGCCTCCGCTAGTTGAGCTTCCAGATCCTCACGCCAAACCCATCGATACCGAGCGTCAATGTCCGACTGGAGCTTTGACAGGTCGTCCCGAATTTTTGGTGCCACAAACTCGTTGGCCATACCCGCTAATCTGCTGAGCACGACTACTTTCTGTGTCCTTGGCCTTCTTACGGAGTCGTAGGCTTTAAACGCTGTCTCTAGATCTTCAGCATCGTTGATAGACCCTAGCAGACTGCTTAAGATATATGCGTCCTCCATCGCCATACCAGCTCCAGCGCCCAGATTTGCCGTGCTTGCATGCGCGCTATCCCCCATAAGGCATATCCGGCCTCGGTAGTACTTCTCCGAGTGGATCAGATCGAAGAAAGCCCACTTGTCTCTAACTTCGAATTTGGAGATTAGATCAACGAGGACGGGATGCCACCCTTCGAAATCCATAACCATATCCTCTTTTGTGGACGGTACAATCCATTGCTCATGGTTCCACGGCTGGTCATTCCTGACGACACCAACCATGTTAATAAGCTTCCCGTGCTCCACTGGATATGTGATGATGAAGCCCCCATAGCCAACATACAACTGGCCGTTGAGTGCTATATAATCTCCTAGGATTTCTCTTGCCAGTTTCTCCGGAACCAGAGCCCTGTAACCATATTCACCGGCGTATTCCGGATTGACCTTGTGGTTGAATAAATATCCTCTTGTCTTGGACTTTATCCCGTCGCAGCCAATGACTGCACTGGCTGTTGCAGTCGAGCCGTTTGCGAAGTGAAGCCGAACACCTCCCCCTTCGGGCTTAGAAAGCTCGTCGATACCCACCAGGGACTTCTGAAACGAAACAGTGCCATCGGGGATGAGCTTGACCAACTCATCCAAGAACCGCGTGCGATGCACGCCACAACGTGTTCTCGTCCCATAACCGAGCTTCACCGACTCCTCATCTTCAAGATGCCATATGAGATCGCCGCACTTCTTCCCATTTCCGTCTCGTGAATCCATGCCATAACGCCATGATAACCATGTGTGGATCCTGTCGGCCGACTCGTTGAATGTTGCGCATTTCTTGAAGCCATGAAGCATCGCCGGGTCGATCAGATTAAGAGCTCGAGCCGAATTGGGCCCAAAGATGACTCCAGCGCCAATCTCCCCAAATCCCGCTGCAGCTTCGTAAATGTGAGTTGGAACACCCTGCTTGATGAGGCCGATTGCCAGAGCAACTCCGCCAAGACCACCCCCTACTATGGCGATATTGAATGGTTTTGTAGGCGTAATTCCGTTTGAGCCCATCTTGAGCTTCGTTTGGAAAAGAAGAGGTATTTTCAAGAAGATGTTAAGGTACTGAGAAGAGAGAGGCCGTCTTAAGAAATAGGTCGCCAAAGACTTGATCAGTGAACACCAATGATATCACTCAACTAGAGTAGAGAGCTTCGTGATTCGATAACCTTAGGGGTCGTTCGGTTGCAATCTGACTTCAGTTCAGAAACTCTTTGATCTGTGCACCTTTTAGTGTCAACTAGTTAGTAATTAGTGGCGTCTACTTCTGAGGCTCGGTTGAATCTGAAATTAAATTAATCGTTCGGTAAGGCTCTAGATAAGGCTCTAGATGAGGCTCAGAATTTTGACTTTGCACAATACGTGATTAATTTTGGTAAGTGACCAAATAAGCACCTCTCCCACCAGGCCTCTATCGCGACTTTTTGTTATAGTGTTGTAATAGAGTCTTCTACTCCTACCGCTACTTAATTGACGCCCTCTACTTAATTAACGTTTTCTATACCTTCCTCTACCTCCCGTAGGAGCCGAAGCAGAGCTATAATAACACCCGCAACGCTCACAACACCTACAAGCTTAAGGAAGTTGCGTATAAAATAGACAATTAAAATAGAGGAGGCAATGTTGGAAGGCCTTATTAAGGCCATTTGGAAAGGATATTATATAGATAGCTCTTATAAAGCTAAAGGTTAGAAGCTTACTCTTAACTATATATTGGCTGTTACTAATTAGGCAGTTAACCTAAAGTATATTAAAAGTAAGCACGATAGCCATAAGAAGGATTAGAAGACGTAGAAGGAGCTTTATACCCTCTCTAGCTAGGGGTAGGACGAAGCTAAAGGCGTGCCTATTGCTAGTAAGGAAGTCATAGATATATACTTTAATGCCAATTCTAAAGCTGTAAAGTTTTATAATACGCCACCTACCTTCCTAAATATACTGTAGGAGCTATCAAAGGGAGTTCTGGCAACAGGGAGTAATATAAGGTCGATTAATAAGGCAATTAAAAGCTATATAGACCTGGAGCTTCTCGCAACCATGGCCTCGTAGGCAATAGATTTAATAGATAAGGAAGGTAAGGAGGAAGATAAGAAGGACTTTAAGTTAGGATTAGCTCGCAACTCTATTAAACGTAGTTAGTTAAGCTTACCTTCTATTAAGCGCTTAAATACTCCTTTAATAGTAGAATCTTTCTCCTTAACACTAAGTTAAGCTTCCTTATTAGTAATAAGGAAGCGGGCTATTAAATAAGCTACTAGAGAGGCTAAATCTAATTTAAAGCGCTAGTAAATATGGTAAGTAATAGATTCTCTAGAAGAGATAGTAGAATAGATTATTAAGGAGATAAGAGCTACTAGATAGTTAATTACCCAGAAGTCTTCTTAAGAAAAGGCCTCTATAGAGTTTATTAAGGAGTTTAGTTACCTAGATCTAGTAGAGCAGCTAGTTATCCTATAGGCTTTTAAGACCAAGTTAACTGCTAGATTGTTTCTTATAACGGCTAGAGTTACAGAGCTTTAGTAAAGCTTAATTAATAATATTCGGCCCGCGAAGCCCTACTGCACGCGTCCACGTCGCCGCGGGTGGAAACATCATCTGGAATCCTATTCCTATTAATGGCCAAGTGCAGAGGCGATGGTAGAGAGCCGTCGCAGCGCGTGCAGCGCTGTCGTTCGACTCTGTGGTGATGGGCCCGCGACGCATATAAAGCATCGCCCTTAATAACACCAGGAGCCTTACTGCCTCCGCTTAGAGCTCTTATTCTACCATCTAGGGAGGCCTAGCAAGGGAAACTGGGATATAAAAACCGCCTGATATATAACTACCTGGCTCACAGCTAGGCCCGAAACTGGCCTTATCCAGCTAGTCAACGTGGACGCGTCCTAGGCGTATAACAGGACACTCTTAGGCTTGCACTAGCTCTAAAATCGCGAAGTATATATAATAAGGGCGTAGGGATCCTCCTTTTATAAGAACTTGTTAAGGTTAACGCGTTATAGATACTTTATATAAAACTTATTAAGGCTCTAAGGCTACCGTAAAGAACTTATTAAGGCCCTACCTAGAGAACTTATTAAGGCCCCTCTATAAAGGCCTATCTAGTATCTAGTACACTCAGGTAACTCAGAAGAGGGTCTTAATAGGCATAGTGCGCGCGACCTAGTACAGTAACAGCGACGTAACGGCGACGCGACGGCAACCAAACAGCTTAACAAGATAGAAACACAGGTAAAGCTCTAGGCAGCAGAAACATAGGCCAGCTTTAACGGCCCTATAGCGTTTAACTTACAGTTAACTCACAGTTAACCCACAGTTAACTCACAGGCGACTTATAGGAGGGTCTTAATAGGCGTAGTACAGCCATTTCAATAATATTGTGGTTTGCAAAAGTGTTGCGAAAATCAAATTAAGCGAGCCACGCACACACAACATCGACTTTTGGTGAGTTTACCATACAAATCATATGCCTGCCACGCCTGCACGTATTAGTTTTACTTCCAAAATAGTAAGGTTTTATATTTATATTATATCATCTATCTAGGTTAATTTTTAAGTGTTGTAGGCGCCATAGTAGCCTATAAGAGCCTCCGGAAACGAGCCGCCAGTTAATCTATATAAGGTTCTTAACCAATTAAGCGGAATACTATTACTTAACCTGTTTATGTGGGCCTACGTATAGTTCTAGCGCGCTGCCCGCCTCCGCAGCCAGAGGACGTTAAGGAAGAAGAAGAGGAGGAGGAGGAGGAGGAGGAGGTAGTAGAGGAAGAGGTAAAGTCAGAGTTATAAGAGTTGGATAAGGACTTAGATAAGGAAGACAATGAGGATAAGAATACAGAGCTAGTTGATCCAACTATTAAGCAGGAGCCTTGTAAGCCTTTAGAGGAAGAGGAAGGCTTTTAAATAGCTAGTAGGCGTATAGTTCATCCAACTAGAGGAGCTATAGAAGCTCTTGCAGCTGCTAGAGTTACCTAATCTACTAAGGCCACTAAAGTCTCTAAGTCAAATCGACGTACTTAGAAGCCTACTAGGCGTTTAAGCCAGAACAGTTTAAATCTAAAGTTAACATCTAGGAAGAAGCCTAAAGCTATTAAGCCTTTAAGGCCTCCGCTAAGACGTAAAAATACACCCAATTAAGTTATTAGCGTAAATTCAAGCTCGCCAACTCCCTTAGAGCCCAACATAGTATAGATATACTACATGGCAATTTAGAAAGCCCGCGTAGCAAAGGTAGATCTTGCTTTAACTTCTACACAGCGTATTATAGGTGGAGAGCTTTTTACCAAAATTAACTGCTAGGTTAATAAAGTTAAAGCTAATTATCCAAGCAGATCCTTTAAGGATAAGTACTCTATTAGGGCGGCCGCTTCCTACAATTGTATAATGGCTCGCGATATTGTCCTACAAGATATCTACACTAAAGTACACGTCTACAAGCTTGATGATATTATGAGGACCTGGCATATAAATAAAAAGAAAGGACTACGCATAAAAGTAGTAGTTATATTAACTAAGACGCCTCTACCTGCTCTAGAATACACCTCTCCTTATACTTCTAGTATTACCTTACCGGCTAGTACGCAGATAAGCGCGTATCTGTTAAATATTCTCAACCTAGGTGCATCTAATACACCTAAAAAGAAGAAGGGTAATATAAATATAACTGTTGCCCAACATCTTGCCTTACCTGAAAGCATCTTAGCAGAGGTCCTTTTAGGTAATCTAGCTCCTTTAGTAGCCTTCTAGTGGCCTTACACTGTAAAAATATACACCAATAGTAGGGGGACCTGCTGGGTAAATGGAAACCCAGAGCTTCCTTATTTTTACCACCCAGTCGATTACCTTGCGATAAGGGCGTAGGGTAATTAAATTAAGGATAGTAAAGCTACTGAGGAAGAACCTCCTGCTGCTATTACCGTCCATCTTTTAGTCAAGAATGGAGCTGCGGGGGGGGGTAGGGAGAGGGGGGGGGGTGGCAGGCGCATAGCCTAGGAGGATATTTTCAATTAGGAGTTAATTATGGCTATCATCCTACCTAAGGCCAATATGCCCCCCCCCCTATAGGACCCCCCCCTAACTACTATACCAATACCAGAGGATAACAGAACTTATTTTAAACACCTTAGCAACCACCTTAACCACCTCTGGTAGCTCTGGCTTTAGTAGGTACCCTACTACTACCAGCGCCGCCAACTAGTCCCATTACTAGTGACTCTGATTCTGAGGAAAGGCTTCGCAAATTCTTTAACTAGGTAAGAAAACGGCCTAGCTAGATAATACTAAAGCTTTAAACTAAACTAGAATCTATTCTTAATATACTTATTAAGAACTTCTATAACTTAGAGGCCTTGCGTATAGGGATAAGTGAGTAGGTATAGGAGGAGAAGTTAGGCCTCACAGCAGGTCTCCTACTACGACTAAAGTGTGAACTTAAGACATTTCAAGTAATACAAAAGGGATAGTAAGTTATTAATTTCTATATACCCAGCACCAAATTATAAAAGATTACATCCCTAACTAGTTCTCTACTAGGTAGCTAGCCCGCCGAAAATATCCTTCTGCTAAGCAACATAACCCTATACACTATATACTAAACTGCAGAAATGTACCAAAGCTTTAATAGTCCTTAATTATATTAGAGTTTAATCAAATCCACGCCTTTAGATCGTAAAAAGAAAGCTTAATTAGGTTAAACTCTAGGCAATAGGGAGGAAGATATTCGACATAGATTTAGGCGGCCGTATAGAGGTTTATAAATTCCTATATCTACTAGTTAGAATATATAGCTCTACTATATACGCGATTATTTCCTTACCTAGCTTTTATATATTAAAGCGTTATCTAATACTAAGATTATATAGCCAGGAATA
>Ga0307507_10009008_pt1 | contig 13489 bp, 5 predicted proteins | sample 7_EM_MG_FD_207223 | JGI IMG/M metagenome (GOLD analysis project Ga0307507, IMG submission 207223) | Populus trichocarpa ectomycorrhiza microbial communities from riparian zone in the Pacific Northwest, United States - 7_EM | ecosystem: Host-associated > Plants > Roots > Unclassified | place...
TTAAATAAATTAAATAATCTATTCTAGAAAGCCCTTTGCCCTAAGGATATATAGGAGACGCTTATAGGGTATATTATTATAGGCGCCGCTAATATCTAGGCTAAGTATTAATACTATAAAGTCCTTTTATATAGCCCATGCAGTTTTAATGGTAGTAGCGAGTAGTGTAAGTGCTAATAGCGTTAAGCGATTCTTTCTTGCCCCTATTTAGCTTTGTGGTAGTAGGGCGTATTCCTACCATATCTACTATATAGTCCGCTATATAACCTTTTTTAAGATCTTGCTTAGGGTGTTTTCTAAGGCAATAGGGCAGTAGCTTTCTGGGATTAAGTAGTCTACTTTACCTTCTTTTTATAAGATAACTATCGTTATAGATATTCTAAGTCGTAGGTAGTAGCCTATTGCAAAGTATGCTTTAGCTACGTCTGCAAGCCAAGGTGCTATAAGTGGTTTATAGGTCTTTAGGGCTTTATTTAGGATCCTATCTAGTCCTAGTACTATGTTGTTTAAGAGACGGCTAATGGTTCTGGCTATTTCTTTAGTTGTTATATTGCTGTTGACCCTTAGGCGAGTTACCAGTGTTTTATTAGTAATGTTACTAAGGTCTGCTGGAGCTAGTTAAGGGAAAAATCTTTCTATAAGGATCTTTGCCTTTTTATTATTGTTGCTTGTGGCCTATAGTTTGCCTGCTCTTTATAGGGGTGGTAGGTATAGATCTTCTACTAGGCGTCCCGCCTTTTTCTTTACCTGTTTCGCTATGGTCTAAAGGCCCTTATTATAGGGGAGACTTAGGTTAATAGTATATTTGTTTATAAACTATCTCCAGTTATTCCTTACTTCTTTTCTTATGGTATTCTTTAGCTGGTTTCTTGTGTCTTTATATTATCTCTTGTCCTTAGAATTGTGGCTGCTTATATATTTCCTCCTTGCTTGTCATTGGCCGGCTATAAGGGCCGCGCACTGTACGGACTATGTGTATGGCCTTATATATAATATAAGGCTCTATAACCATAAACTACACCTAAAATAATGCTATTACTATATATAATGGGGACACACCTAATCCATATATACAGTATAGGTGTGCTGTAGCTACTATATAGGCCCCTATAATATAAAATACTATTTAAATTAAAACTAAATAAAATGCGTAAACTGTTACCAAAGCACATATAAGGTGTAGGAGAGAGTAGACTATATTAAATACAGAAGATAGAAGGCAAGGGCTTAATAGCTACAGGAATAACTATATACTAGGTTATATAAATAGAAACAATAGGTAATAAGCTAGGGGGATATAGGTGCCTTCCTAGTATTCCTTATCTTTAATACTAGGGGGCTAGGCCAGCTATCCCAAGCCTTAATAGGCTAGAAGCAATGCTGCGCAATATTACTAGACTAAATAGGGATATAAGGGTTATAGGGGATATAAAGGAGAGGACGCCCTATAGGAAGACCCCTATAGACAGCTATAGTAAGCTTAAGACTAGGATAATTAAGAATTAGACTAAATATAGCAAATTTAACATTTGCAGCCAACCTATAAAGGGCATAAAGCTAACTAGTAAGACTAGGGGAAGAACTAGAGACAATAACAGATTTAGATATAAAAGCGCTAGTAGGAATATAAGACACGGAAATAAAAGGCCCTATATAAAATAAGTAGCAACTAGGGTATAGATATAAGAGATAAAAGTTCTAAAAATCCTAAAGAAAGTAAAAATAAAAAAAGTAAAGTATAAAGAAAAGTTAAACAACCCTTACTAGGGGTCCGCTACCTATCCATTATATAGTATAACTACGGCAATACAAACCACTACTTTATAAGGCCCCTACCAGATAGCCTATATTTAGATAAACACTATATCCTTACTATATAAGAGCCGTATTATAATACCTATATATAATTAATATACTGCCCCTAAGAATTCCAGCTCCTATATAAACCAAAAGCAGCCATATATATATACTTTATAATTAGCAAGGCTATTAGCCTATCCTTATAGTTATAACAAGCAGTTAACCTAGATATTACAATTATAATAGTCTAGATATATAGGGGACTAGTATAAATTATTAATATATATAACCCTAGGGTTAAAAGGGTCCCATAAACAGAGAATATTATATTAGTAATAAGCTTACTAGAAACTAAAAGTATAGAGTCTATCCTATTAGGAGATATAAAACTCTACTACCTATAGTAGGGGGGTATCTATATCGCTGCTAAATAATAGGTAGAGTGCCTATTAAGAGCTATAGATATCTGGGGCCTTAAGCTAGCCACTCCCCTAAGAGCAATTATGTGGTAATAAGGCACTACTAGAAGTATAATTAACCTTGTATTTATAGACAATAGCCTATACTAGAGACTTAAAAGGTATATCCCTAAAGAAGAATAGGCACTTACCTTAGACTATATCCCCATCCAGATATAACTAGATTTGGATATTAAGGCGTAACCAAATAGTAAAAGATATATAATAAGGAAGCTTAAGATAGATAGTTTCCTTAATATAGTTAAATAATAACTTTAAGACTTAGAAGAAATCCACCTAATACTAAACAAGTAAGGCTTATTAGCCACCCCTAAGAAAATTAACCAAAGACTAGAAAGAATCTAGGTAGTAATTAAAAATAGACTAGAAGAGTATTACCTAGTTTTAAAACCAGGCCCCTACGCGCAATATATATAGTCTGTATAATATGCGATTCTTATAGCTAGCCAGCAATAAGTAAGAAGGAAATATATAAGTAGCTATAACCCTAAAGATAAGAGATAATATAAAGACACAAGAAACCAGCTAAAGAATACCCTTAAAAAAAAGTAAGAAATAACTAGAGATAGTTTATAAATAAATATACTACTAACCTAAGCATCCCCTATAACAAGGGCCTTTGGACTATAGCAAGATAGGTAAAAAAAAGATAGGATATTTAGTAGAAGATCTATACCTACTACCTATATAAAGAGCAGGCAAAAATCTTTATAGAAAGATTTTTCCCCTAACTAGCTTTAGTAGACCTTAGTAATATTACTAGTAAAATACCAGTAACTTACCTAAGGGTTAATAGCGATATAATAATTAAAGAAATGGCTAGAACTATTAGTTACCTCTTAAATAACATAGCACTAGGACTAGATAGGATCCTAAATAAAGCCCTAAAGACATATAGTCTATTTATAGCACCTTAGCTTATAAATATAGCCAAAGTATACTTTATAATAGGCTACTACCCGCGACTTAGAAGATCTATAATAATAGTTATCTTATAAAAAGAAGGTAAAGTAGACTACTTAATTCTAAAAAGCTACCGCCCTATTGCCTTAAAAAACACCCTAAGCAAGATCTTAGAAAAGGTTATAGCGGACTATATAGCAGATATAGTAGAGGAACACGCCCTACTACCACAAAGCTAAATAGGGGCAAGAAAGAATCGCTTAATACTATTAGCACTTATACTACTTACTACTACCATTAAAACTATATAGGCTATGCGTAAGGACTTTGTAGTATTAGTAGCACCTATAATAATATACCCTATAAGCGCCTTCTATATATTTTTAGGGCAAAGGGCTTCCTAGAATAGATTATACAATTTATTTAAGGGTTTATAGGCCAGAAAGAGATATTACTAGTCTTTAGTAGATACTAGAGTCCCCCTATTATAGTTATAATAGGTATACTATAAGAATTACCTCTATTGCCTATACTCTTTCTTTTTTTTATAAGCAACTTACTTAATACCTTTAAGAAAGGGGTAACCTAGGGGATAGGCTTTATTAACAACACAAACCTAATTATATATAGGCCAATAGCCGCAGAGAACTGCAGAATACTAGAGAAAACCTATAACACCTATATAGAATAGGCAAGATAATATAGAGTCCAATTCTTACTAGAGAAATACCAGCTAATCTATTTTATAAGAAAACGTAACCAATCTATAGATCTCTAGTATATAATCTATATTTAAGGCTTTAGGGGTCAACCAGTTTAGGGCCTAAGGGTATTAGAAATATAGGTAGATAGCAAGCTCTAATAGAGCGCATATACGGTGCAAGCGGCCCATAAGGGCTAAGTATAGTATATTATATTATCTAGAATCGTTAATTTTATATAGGGTCTATACTTCTAGAGGTCACACCTACTATATATAGCAGTTGTCTGGTTAACTATAACATATAGATCTAGTGTTTGGGCCATTAGAGAAACCAAGAAAGGCCCCCCTAAATTACTCCTTAAACTACTCTAAACGGTCCAAATAGCCTACCTCTAGAGTATAACAGGCGGGTATAAGCGAACGGCCACAGCACTGCTTAAGAAGGAAGCCAATATTCCCCCCCTATAACTATATATTAAAGCCGCTGCAATATAAAGGGCATAAAGTAAACACAACTCTAATATTATAAAGTATATTAAGACACGCCTAAATAAACTATAAAGGGACCCTAGGGCGCTTTATAGGAGAACAAACTAACAACCCTAAAGTAGGGAAGAGATATTAGAGAAACAGGTAAAGAAAGTAGAAGAAGAATAGTGCTATATTAGGGCCTAGGCCCATATAAAGGAGGAAGGGAGACGCGTAAGAGGCCAGTAAAGATAATAGTAAGAAAAAGAAAGAAGCTAAAGTAGTATATAAAAAAACGCCAGGAAACTATCTTCCATAATATAATACTAGTTAGACCAACGCTAGAGAGGCGTATAGAAGTTAAAGGTATAAAGGCTAACTTAGGCAAGAGAAACCTAAGCCATAGTATAGTTAACGCTATAGGGGGTAAATACTTAAGAGCTCTAAGAAGGTCTAACAAAGGCAGAAAATATAATAGCAATACTCTTAAGAATAGGGATAATAGGACTAAAAGATTAGCTCTACTAGGTAGGTATTCTAGTAGGCAGCCTAAGATATAAATATAGCTGGCTAAGATAGATACTAAAATATATAATACTATTATGCCCCCTATACACCAACCGAGAAGCTATGCTCTTAGTAGCTAGCATAGAGAACTATAACACACTACTCTTAATATAAAAAGGTCTTAAGGCGGTTACCCAGTGGCTTATTAGCTAAAATGTGCTAGACCAGTTTTGGGTTATAAAGGAAATAGTAATAGAAGGCAAAGGGGTAAGCAATAGGCGCCCCCTAATAACTCTATAGTAGTAGAGCAAAGTTTGCGATACTAGCGCGTCTATAGGCTTATTACGGTAGCAGTGGTTCCTAAGGAGGTTAAAAAGTAAGGTAGTAGAGTACTATAGGTAACTTATAGGCGCCTTATAGGCGAGTCCTAAAAGGCGGGGAGATGGATTATAGGGTTTTCTTAAAAGAGTTTTCTCCCTATATATATATATAAGGAGTAGTCTGCGTAGGCCTAATAGGGATCCGAATTGGACGTTAAGCAATGAATAATAATAATATATAGTATAATACAACGGATAAAAATAAAAATAAAAATAAAAATAAAAATAATATTACACTAACATAGCCAAAAGGAACCTAAGCTGTAGTATAGTTAATACTATATGGGGTAAATACCTAAGGGCTCTAAGAAGGCTTAATAAAGGTAGAAAATTTAATAGTAACATTTTTAAGAATAGGAATAATAGAATTAAAAGATTAGCTCTATTGTGGGTATCTAGTAGGTAGCCTAAGATATAAATATAGCTAGATAAGACAGATACTAAAATATATAATACTATTATACCCCTTATATACTAACTAAGAAGTAATACTCTTAGTAGCTGATATAGAGAACTATAATATACTGCTCTTAATATAAAAAGGTCTTAAGGCGGTTACCTAATAGCTTATTAGCCAAAATATACTAGACTAGTTCTGGAAATAGTAATAAAAGGTAAAGGGGTAAGTAATAGGCGCCTCCTAATAACTCTATAATAGTAGAGTAAAGTTTGTAAACTAGCGCGTCTATTAGCTTATTACAGCAGCAGTAGTTCCTAAAAAGGTTAAAAAGTAAGGTAGTAGAGCACTATAGACGACTTATAGGCGCTATATAGGCGAGCACTAAAAGGCAGAGAGATAGATTATAGGGTTTTATTATATAGAGTTTTCTCCATATATATATATAAGGAGTAGTTTATATAGGCCTAATAGGGATCTAAATTAGACGTCAGATAATAAATTATTATTATAGTTCTTATCTTAGATTAGTACTAATAAGGGTTTAGACTATAGATCTATCCTAGTAAGGGGTTAGGCTAGTAAAGGTATAATAGCTATAGGTAAAATATAGCCTATATTCTATAGGTGGCTAAAGTAGATAGAAGCTGTCAAGGATAAACTAGAAGATATTGCTTATATAAGCATTATAATGCTTACATAAAAACACCATAAAAGAACCCTATCAGACCGTATATTAGACCATATATAGACATATATCAGGTCGTGTATTAAACATATATTAGACATATATTAGGTCGTATATTAAGTAACGTATTAGGTAATATATTAGGTCGTATTAGAATACAAGCCAGAATATAGATATTCTAAAACTAGGGTCTTCTAGGTATATAGAGACTCGATCCCCTATAGATAGACATTATCAATCGCATTAAGTTCATCTACTTTACTTAGTTCACTATATCGTTTACTATATTATCTATTAATAATAAGCTCTGATGTTGTAGTATATTACCTAATATATTAGGTAACGTATTACCTAGTATATTAGGTTGTTAAAGATGGACTACAAGATGTTGCTTATATAAGCATTATGTAATGCTTATATAGGAACACTCTGGAAGAACCCTATTAGGTCGTGTATTAGATCGTGTATTAGATTAGGTTATATATTAGGTCGTGTATTAGGTTGTATATTAGGTCGTATATTAGATTGTATATTAGGTTATATATCAGGTCGTGTACCAGGTCGTATACTAGGTCGTGCATTAGGTCGCATATTAGGTCGTATTAGAATACAAGCCGAAATATAGACATTCCAGAACTAGGGTCTTCTAGGTATATAAAGACTCGATCCCCTATAGATAGACATTATCCATCGCATCAAGTTTATCCATATTACTTACTTCACTACATCATTTACCGTGTCGTCCTCCTACCTCCGCTTACCTATATTAATAGGTTATAAGCCTGGCGCTTTAACCTCGACCAAAATTCAATTAAATATCGACTAGATATCAACTAAATCTTAATTAATTATTAACTAATTAATTAAAATCTCAACTACACCTTAACTAAATCTAAATTAATTGTTGACCAATTAATTAGACTTTGAAAATCTTCAGTCAATTTTATCTTAAGTTCACTTTAATTTTATTCCAATTTCAATTTCACTTGAATTCTACTTGAATCTCAATTAAATCTTATTTAAATTTTAATCAAATCTCATTTCAATCTTAATTGAATCCCATTTAAATTTTATTCAAAGACTTATTTAAATTTTATCTGTTCAAAGCTCAATCATTTAATTCTATTTATCTATTTACAGACAAAATGTCCGACAAAATCTCAATCTGCAAGCTCATTAGCCAATCTAACTATAAAGTCTGGAGCCTTCGCATCTAATCACTTCTCGTACATAGATTGCTTAGTGATGCTATAGCAGAAGAAGCCAATCCAAAACCGGAAATTGACCAAAAAGCCTTAGCCAATATAAGGCTGACAATTAAGGATGGACCTCTTTTGTAAATACAGTATTCCAAAACAGCTCTAGAAGCATGGAATCTATTAAAAAATCTCTATAGCCCAAAAGGGTTTAGCTCTGAATTCTTAATCTATAAAAAGCTTTTTAAACCCATCTTATCTAAGTATTCTTCTATGGAAGAATACCTAAATAAAGTAAAACAACTCACCAATCAATTAAAAGCTAAAGGCATAGCATTACTAATTTAGGTAATTGTTGCTTGGGTTTTAGACAACCTAACTAGTCCCTATAAGGGATTCGTTATAATGGTTACCTAATCTTACAGAACCAATTCTAGTACTATTAATTTAGAAAACCTGTTTTTAAATTTAATGGACAAATCTAGAAGACAGGTATCTAAAGATTAGGAAATAGTATTGGTTACTAGATCCAGACAATCTATAAGACCTAATTAGACAAATCAAATACGTAAAAACAAGTATTGTAAAAGGTGTAAAACAACTACATATTCTATAAAAGACTGTTTCTACCTATTTCCTAAAAAGGCTCCAAAAGGCTTTAAACACCACTTTGAGCCAAAAGATCAAGAATCTCTTATGTTTATAAATACTAGTGATACAATTAGTAATCCTAGTAATGGACAAGAAGAAGAAGACGATTTTAAAATCGATCTTAATATAATAGATACTAAACAGGTATTTATTACCAATTAAAACCCCAACCAAATAGGAGCTAATTTTGTATTAGACTTAGGAAGCACAAAACATATAATTACTAAAAGGGAATACTTTATAAGCTATAAAGATTCCTGTATACGAATAGGTTAGGGAACCAATGCATCAATTAATTCTATTGGAATTGGAAATGTCAAATTAGTAACAAAAGGCGACAAAATTGTACTAGAAAACTGCCTGTATGCACCCAATTTTAGGTACAATCTTATATCTATCAGTTAGCTGGACCAGCTTGGCTATAAAATTGTAGTTAAGGGTGGTCAAGCCCATATATACAAAAATAAATAACTACTTATCTTAGCCACAGGAAGAAACTCTATATACTATATAGATATAGTACAGAACAATTTGCATAGTAAAAAGACTAAAGTTAAGAAAACAAGCAAGCAAATAAATAAAATTGAGCTAACAAACAAAAACAATTTGCTTAAACAAATAAATAAAATTGAATAAACAAATAAAGACAATGTATAACCACCTAGCAAATAACCTTAAAAAGGAAGGATTTTATCCTATCTTTACAGATCAGGCAGTATTCAAAAATGATACACTGGGCATTATAATAATCTACCATGTAGACGATCTACTGGTATTTAGCCTAAATATAGAACAAATAAATTAAATCCAAATAAAACTAGCAAAAGATCTAGAATTAACAAGTTTAGGACCAGTTTCCTATTTTCTAGGTATGGAAATTACCAGAGATCGCAAAAATCAGGTTATAACATTAAACCAAAAGAAATACACCTAAAATATCTTATAAAGGTTTAATAAACAAAATCTAAATCCAGTATCTACCCCTGGAATTATTGGCTTAAAAATGGAAAAGAATATAGAACAGGCCTCTCCTAATGATATAAAACAATATTAACAAGAAGTAGGAAGCCTAATATACTTATCTACTAAGACTAGGCCTGACATAGCCTATAATATAAATACTTGCGCTAGATTTATGTTAAATCTAAATAAAATACACTACTAGGCACTAAATCAAATTTGGAAATACCTAAATTATGCCCCTACCTTAGGAATAACCTATTCTGGACAATTAGAACCTTATATTTTAGGTTACTATAATTTAGATTGGGGGGGTGATGTAATAGGTCGAAAATTAACTAGCGCATATTATTTCTTATTTAGAAGAAGCCCTATAAGCTAGGCTAGCTAACTATAAAAAATAGTTACTCTATCTAGCTGTAAAGCAGAATATATGGCCCTAAAAGAGGCTATAAAGGAATATCTATATTTAATAAGCGTTATTACACAGCTTAATATAGAAAACAAAGAAAAATTCCACTTATTTACAGACAGTCTATCAGCAATTAAATTGGCAAATAATCTAGAATATTATGCTAAGACCAAGCATATTGATATATTATTATTATTATTCATTGCTTAATGTCCGATTCGGATCCCTATTGGGCCCACGCGGACTACTCCTTATATATATATAGGGAGAAAACTGTCAATGATAAACTCTGATATTGCTTATATAAGCATTACATAAGGACACCCTGGAAGAATTCTAGTGTATTAGATGGTATCAGCTAGTATATCAGCTAGTGTATTAGCTAGTATATCGGCTAGTGTATCAGCTAGTGTATTAGCTAGTATATCGGCTAGTGTATTAGCTAGTGTATTAGGTAACGTATCACCTAGTATATCAGGTAACGTATTACCTAGCGTATTAGGTAACGTATTAGAATACAAGCCGGAACGTAGACGTTCCGGAACTAGGATCTTCCAGGTATATAGAGACTCAATCCCCCATAGATAGAAATAATCAATTGTATCAAGTTCATCCACTTTACTTACTTTACTACATTATTTACCCTGTCGTCCTCCTACCTCCGCTTACCACTTTTACAGGTTATGAGACCGGCTGCTCTAAACCTTAACCAAAATTCGATTAAATCTTAACTAGATTATAACCAAATCTAAATCAATTGCTGGCCAATTAATCAAATCTTAAAAAAATTCAGTTAATTTCATCTTAAGTTCATTTCAATCTCATTCCAATTTTAATTTCACTTAAGTTTCACCTAAATCTCAATTAAATCTTATTTAAATTTTAATCAAATCTCATTTCAATCTTAGTTAAATCTCATTTAAAATCTACTCGAAGCTCAATCCTATCATTCAATTTTATTTATCTATTTGCAAACAAAATGTTCGATAAAATCTCCATCTGCAAGCTTATTAGCCAATGCAACTACGAAGTCTAGAGCCTTCGGGTCGAATCCCTTCTCGTAAAAGGATCGCTTAGTGATGCTATAGCAGAAGAAGGCAACCTAAAAAAGGAAATCAACCAAAAAGCCTTAGCCAATATAAGGCTGACAATTAAGGATAGACCTCTCTTATAAATACAGCATTCCAAAACAGCTCTGGAAGCATGGAATATACTGAAAAATCTCTACAGCCCAAAAGGGTTTAGCTTAGAATTCTTAATCTACAAAGAGCTTTTCGAAACCACCTTATCTAAATATTCTTCTATGGAAGAATATTTAAATAAAGTAAAGCAACTCACCAATCAATTAAAAGCCAAAGGCATAGAATTGCCAAGTTAGGTAATTATAGCTTGGGGTTTAAATAACCTAACTAGTCCTTACAAGGGATTCGTTACAATAGTTACCCAATCTTACAGAACCAATTCTAGTACCATCAATTTAGAAAACATGTTTTCTAACTTAATAGACGAATCTAGAAGACAGGTATCTAAGAATCAGAAAATAGCCTTGGTCACAGGATCTACACAACCTAGGTTTAACCAGATAAATCGAATACATAAAAACAAGTACTATAAGAGGTGTAGAACAACTACGCATTCTACAAAGGACTGTTTTTATCTATTTCCTAAAAAGGCCCCAAAAGGCTTCAAAACCAAGCACTACCACTACCATGAGCCAAAAGATCAAGAAGCTCTCGTGTCTATTAATACTAGTAATACAATTAGTAATCCTAGTAATAAACAAGAAGAAGACGGTTTTAAAATCGATCTTGATTTAATAGATACCAAAGAGGTACTTATTACCAATAAAAACCTCCAACCAAACCAAAAAGGAGCTAATTTTGTATTAGACTTAGGAAGCACAAAGCATCTAATTACCAAAAAGGAATACTTTACAAGCTATAAAGATTCCTATGGAAAAATTGGTTAGGGGACCGATGCATCAATTAATTACATTGGAATTGGAAATATAGAATTAGTAAATAAAGGCAACAAAATTGTACTAGAAAACTACCTCTATGCACCCAATTTTCAATACAATCTCATCTCTGTTAGTAAGCTAGATCAGCTTGGCTATAAAATTAGAGTGAAAAACAATTAAGCTCATATATACAAAAATAAACAACTGCTTATCTTAGCTACGGGAAGAAACTCCCTATACTATATAGATATCGTACAAAACAATCTACCTAGTAAAAAGACCAAAAAGGTCAAAAGCAAGCAAATAAATAAAATTGAGCCAACAAACAAAAACAATTTGCTTAAACAAACAAAACTTTAGCACTAAAGAATGGGCCATATAAATCCTATTTCACTACAAAAGACTCTAGGTCTCCAATCAAATATTCCATTAGATAAATGCGAAATTTATATAAAATTAAAACTGACAAGTCATCAAAATAAAGAAATTACACCAAAAGCCAAAGTTTACCTAGAAAAGGTAGTAACTGACTTATGTGGACCAATATCGCCTCAAACTATAAATAGTGAAAGATACATCATCTTCTTCCTAGACTCAGCTACTAGATATCTAGAATTCAAATTACTAAAATTTAAATCAGAAGCCTACAAAGCTTTTATAGAATTCGAAAATAGAGCTGAAAATCTATTAAAAAGGAAAATACAATACCTAAAATCAGATCAGGGGGGTGAATTTGTAAACAAAAGGTTCAAAGGAGCCTGCTTTACATACGGTATTGTTCAGCAATATTCAGCTGCTTATACCTATAAACAAAATGGGTTAATAGAAAGAATAAACAGAACAATACTAGAAAAGGTGCGCTGTATTTTATTTTATGCCAAACTACCAAAGTATCTTTGGGGGGAAGTAGTAAATACAGCAGTCTACCTATACAATAGAACTCCACACAGTCAATTACAATTCAAAACGCCTTATCAAGCACTTAATAATACCAAACCAGATATTACAAATATCAGAGTATTTAGGTCAATTGCATATTACAAAAACAAAGCTACAGGACTCAAAAAGCTAGAGCCTAGAGCTAGAAAGGCAATATTACTTGGTTTTGGAAACAATATCTATAGATTATATAACATAGATTCTAAAAGGCTTACTTGGGCTAGAGATGTCAAAATACTGGAAAACCAGTTTTATAATTTCAATACTAGCAAAGAACCCGATCTAGAAGTCAATAAGGAAAGTCTGTTTGATTTAAATCAAAAAGCAAATAAACAGATAAATAAACAAAATCAATCTGTCGAACAAAATCGACCTATTGAAGAAAATCGACCTGTCAAACAAAATCGATCTGTTGAACAATAATCTGTTAAACAAAATCAAACCAGACGAAATCAATACAGTAAATTAGAGGATGATGATATAGATAAACTAGCTCTTCTAGGAACCAATCAAAATGAACCAAGGTCCTATAAAGAAGCTAAAAAATCGCCTAATTGGCCTAATTAGCAAACGGCGATAGGTGTAGAAATCGATCAACTTCAAAAACAAAAGACCTGGGATATCGTTGATCTACCACCCAATAGAAAGGCTCTAAAAACACGATGGGTGTATAAGATTAAAACAGATTAAAATAACGAAATAATCAAATACAAAGCCAGATAGGTAGTAAAAGGCTTTAGTCAGCAATACGGCATAGATTACGAAGAAACATTCGCAAATACTTGCCGCCCAGAGTTATACAAAATGCTGCTATATTTAGCAGCCTACCATGACTGGGAAATAGTTCAATGGGACTTTAAAAATACGTTTACGCATGCTGACGTAGACAAAGAGCTATATATAGAATAACCAGAAGGTATTACTATAATACCAAATAAGGTATATAAATTGAACAAAGCTCTATATGGCCTAAAACAGTCTTCAAGACAATGGTATAACCACCTAGCAAATAACCTTAAAAAAGAAGGATTTTATCCTATCTATGC
>Ga0307507_10009009_pt1 | contig 13488 bp, 8 predicted proteins | sample 7_EM_MG_FD_207223 | JGI IMG/M metagenome (GOLD analysis project Ga0307507, IMG submission 207223) | Populus trichocarpa ectomycorrhiza microbial communities from riparian zone in the Pacific Northwest, United States - 7_EM | ecosystem: Host-associated > Plants > Roots > Unclassified | place...
ATCATAAGCCTCGTAGGTTCCCTGATTTTCATTTATATTCCACTTGTCACCCCCTTCAAGCTTTGCATGCAGGACTGGTTTGTGTTGAGCCCAGTTCCTACGCTCAAGCAGCATCCATACCTGAGTGGCGTGCGGCAATGGACAGTGAATTTCAGTCCTTGTTACAGAATGACACATGGTCATTATGTTCTCGTCCCCCTGGTAATAATTTGGTTCCATGTAAATGGGTTTTTAAACTCAAACGGCGACCTGACGGCAGTGTTGAACGTCACAAGGCCAGATTAGTCGTTGTGGGATATCTACAGAGAAGTGGGGTTGATTTTCTTGACACATTTAGCCCAGTCATCAAGCCTGCTACTATCCGAATGGTTCTTACCATTGCTGTCTCTTTCAACTGGGATATTCGTCAACTTGATGTCTCAAACGCCTTCCTTCATGGTGTGTTAGAAGAGGAAGTTTATATGACACAACCCAAAGGATTTGTTGATCCTGCACACCCCGAATTCGTTTGTAAGCTTCATAAATCTCTTTATGGGTTGAAACAAGCTCCTCGTGCCTGGTTTAATCGACTGTCCACTGCTCTTTTGGCTCTTGATTTTCAAAGTTCACAAGTTGATCCCTCACTATTTGTCTATCATCGTGGCAATGTCCATGCATTCTTCTTAGTCTACGTGGATGACATTCTGGTTACCTCAAATGATCAGGATTTTATTACCACTCTTATATCTCAATTACAACTTGAGTTTGCTATGAAGGATCTTGGCCAATTGACATATTTTCTGGGAATTAAGGCCATACGCAATTCATCAGGGTTACATCTTCGACAAACCAGGTATATCATTGATCTTCTGGACCGTGTGCAACTCACTGGTATCCGCCCATACTGTGCACCTTGTGTCTCCGGGTCTAAGCTATCCAAGTTTGATGGAGAAAGTATTCCAGACCCATCTGAATATAGGCAAACAGTGGGGGCTTTACAGTATGTAACTCTCACACGCCCTGACATTGCATATTCAGTAAATCAACTCTGTCAACACATGCAAGCGCCTACTTCTGCTCACTGGACAGCAGCCAAACGTGTGCTACGATACTTAAAACACACACTTGATTATGGTCTCTTCTACAGACCGGGTTCTTTTGCAATCAATGCCTATTGTGACTCTGATTGGGCCGGTGATCCTGACGACAGACGCTCCACCTGTGGCTATGGTGTTTTTGTTGGGTCCAATCTCATATCTTGGTCTGCTAAGAAACAACCTGTAGTGTCAAAATCCAGTACTGAAGCTGAATACAGGTGTTTGGCTCTAGTAACAGCTGAGGTGTATTGGCTGAGAATGTTGTTGCATGAGTTGCAGGTTTCTCTTGCTTCTGCTCCAGTCGTATGGTGTGACAATATAAGTGCCTTAGCTCTTGCCTCCAATCCTATTTTCCATGCCCGATCAAAACACATTGAAGTGGATTACCACTTTGTCAGAGAAAAGGTGGCCAACAAAGATATACTACTTCAACACGTTCCCACCTCTCTACAACCTGCAGATATTTTTACCAAGGGACACACGGCTGATCGGTTCTGTTACCTCCGGGATAAACTTTCTGTGACAGATATCCCTGCCAGTTTACGGGGGAATGATAAGGATAACGTTCACAATACTAAGATTGTGGATAAACACTGATATTTGTCACCCAATGTTTCATTGTTTCCAGTTCTCTGTTCGTTCCTGTCTCTGCAGATGAATCCTTTTGTAACTACAACTCTTATAAAAAGTTTCCATTGTAACAGACTTTACGTGTATATATATGGCTGAGAAAACACAGTTTTACTCAAGCAATTTCAGTTGTAATTTAATTCTTTCACTGTCCATTCTATTAACAAACAAAATGCCTAGTGATGTTTTAAAACCCATCTTCCCATCCAAACACAGAAATTTAAATGCCAAATCAAAGGAAAGCTCAGGAATACAGAGTGGCCTTCCCAACCAAACACAGGATAGCTCAGGAATAGAAATTTAAATGCCAAATCAAAGGAATAGAACACTTGGCTGTTGAAAACTCGAAATACCAATGAATTGCACGTAATATCATGATTGATTGGCCAAAGCCGAGTAGTGTGAAAGGCTTACGTGGTTTCTTGAGACTTACTGGCTATTACCGAAAGTTCGTCAAGAATTATGGTACAATTGCATCTCCTCTTACAACTATGTTACACATGGATTCTTTCAAATGGACAGATGAAGTAGCTCAAGCTTTTGAGCACTTAAAAACTACTATGTCCAGCACCCAACGATCTCAATGCAAGTAAATGTTCGAAAATTTTCACTTACTATAACCAACATTCCAGCTTACAATATAAAGAGATTATCCATGTGGTCGTTGATAACATCATTGTCCCCATTTGTACGGCACTTGTCCTCAAGTACAAAAGAAGGGAAGCGATTGCGAAGAGAGTCAACATCCTTCCAAGAGGATTCCGCAAGGGATAACTCGTCCCAATGAACTAAAACCCGGTGCTGATTGTTAACTGATCGGGAATCAAGAATAACTTTAAGAAGAGGTTGAATTTCGCCTTGTGTCAGAATAGGCAAAGAGGGTTCAATTGGAACTGTAGTTCCATGGAAAGGTTTAAGGCAGGAAACATGAAAAACAGGGTGTAGTTTAGAGGAGGAGGGAAGGTCTAATTATTAAGCCATAAAACTCACTTTGACTAAAATAGGAAAAACGACCATAGTAACGGGGTGAAAGTTTAGTGTACCATTTTGAAGAGAGGCTAAGTTGGCGGTGAGGCTGAAGTTTGAGGAGAACCCGATCACCTAGTTTATATTGAACAGGATGATGTTTAGCATCATACCTGGCCTACATGGAATTTTAAGCCTGAAGTAATCAGTTTCGAAGGTCCTGAAGCACCAATTCCCTGGATTTTAATTCCTGATCCACAACTTCAAGTTTAGCTAATCCATGACAATAAAACAAGATAGTGGGAGGAGAGCGGCCATACACCACTTTGAATGGAGTAGCTTTAAGAGAGGAGTGGTAGCTTCTGTTGTAACAATACTCCACCCAAGGTAACCATTAAAACCAGCGGTGAGGACGGTCACTTGTAAAGCAACGTAAATACATCTCGATAGTGCGATTGACAACCTCTGTTTGTATATCACTTTGTGGATTACAAGCAGAGCTGAAAGCCAATTTAGTGCCACTCAACCGAAACAATTTAGTCCAAAAAATCTTGTGAACGTTACATCAGGATCACTCAATGGTTTCAGGCAAGCCATGAAGTTCGAAAATATTATCAAAGAATAAGCAGGCTACACTCACAACAGTATATGGATGAGCAATAGGAAGGAGATGTGCAAGCATCGAAAAATGGTCTACCATAACCAGCAAAACAGACTTTCCTTGGGAGTTAGGCAGTCATTCAATGAAATCCATAGAGATATTCGACCAGGTCTGAAGTGGAATTGGCAAAGGTTGAAGAAGACCCGCTGGATGTAAGTTTTCAGCCTTGTGTTGTTTTTGGCAGATAAGACATTGTCGCGTAAAAGCTTGGATAAAAGTTTTCATTCCTTGCCAATAAAAGTCTTGAGCTATGCGATGAAGTGTTTTATGATAGCCCTCATGCCTCATGGTTACTATTATGGACAGTCGAGATTATGGATGGAACAAGAGGGGAATTGTGTAGCAAATAAACTGGTTGTTTAAAGAAAAGCAAGCCATCTTTATACTTCCAGGGTCCAATAGTGTTAGTTGATTGTTTTAAGACTGCAACGTGTCTAAGTATCAGAAATTATTTTATGCTTTCATTCTGTTTTTAGTTTGTCCTAGTCTTTAGGAAGTGGTTAGTTTGTTGAAACATGTTGTTGTTCATGGCACACGTTGCTGTTCATATCTTAATTCTCGATTTCAGTTATTTTTTTCTGTTTCTATATAATGTAAGCTTGCTGCATAATACAATTGAATTCCCAGTTTGTATTCCATTATCTACTATTTCTATCTTTCTCCCTTCTCCATATCCATAAACTTCTACCTCTGTTATACTCTTTTCTTTCTTTAAAACTAACAAATTGGTATCAGAGCTCTTTGTTCTTAAGGGATCTGTGTGTGACTTTGACGTATCATGGAAGCTGAAACAAGTTTCTCCTCAATTGCTCCGCCAGTGTTCAATGGAGACAACTACCAAATTTGGGCAGTACGCATGGAGACATATTTGGAAGCTTTGGATCTTTGGGAAGCAGTGGAAGAAGACTATGATGTTCCTGTACTTCTAAAAAATCCCACCATGACACAGATCAAAACTCACAAGGAGATGAAGACGAAGAAGTCGAAAGCCAAAGCATGCTTGTTTGTTGCGGTGTCAACAACAATCTTCACAAGAATAATGTCCCATAAGACAGCCAAGTCTATATGGGATTACCTTAAGGAAGAATATGCAGTAGACGAAAGGATAAGAGGAATGCAGGTTTTAAATTTGATACGGGATTTCGAGTTGCAAAAGATGAAGGAATCTGAAACAATTAAAGAGTATTCAGATAGACTTCTTGGAATTGCAAATGAAATCAGGCTACTCGGGTCTGAATTCAGTGATTCAAGGATTGTGGAAAAAATCCTTGTCACAGTACCTAAAAGGTATGAAGCGACAGTTACCACCTTGGAAAATACCAAGGATCTGTTAAAAATTTCCTTGGCAGAATTACTTAATTCCCTACAGGCGCAAGAGCAGAGACGACATATGAGGCAAGAGGTCAACAGTGAAGGAGCCTTATTTGCAAAGCATCACGGAGCTTACAGAAACAAAAGGAAAGAGAAGAAAGGCCAAGAGGGAAATTCTTTTGCTCCTGTTTTGAATAACAACAGAAGCAAAAAAGGAAGCTTCAAGGGTAAATATCCTCCTTGCCATCACTGTAAAAAGGAAGGTCACCCTCCATTTAAATGTTGGAGGAGACCTGATGCAAAATGTTCAAAATGCAATTAAATGGGACATGAAGCAGTAATTTGTAAGGGAAGAGCTCAGCAGCATGAAGTTGATGCCCAAGTTGCAGAACAAGAGGATGAAGATCAGCTTTTTGTAGCATCCTGCTTTGCAAGTAGTAGTTCGACTGAAAGTTGGTTAATTGACAGTGGTTGTACCAACCACATGACCAATGACAAGAAACTCTTTAGAGATTTGAGGCCGACTGATATTACTAAAGTCAAAATTGGCAATGGTGATTACATCTCTGTCAAAGGAAGAGGGACAATCACCATAACCAGCACTGTAGGCACAAAAACAATTTCTGATGTTCTCTACGTACCATAAATTAATCAAAATTTGTTGAGCGTAGGCCAATTGATTGAAAAAGGCTTTAAAGTGATCTTTGAAGATAGTTTCTGTCACATACTGGATGCTAACAGTGAGGAAATTCTCAACGTGAGAATGAAAGGAAAAAGTTTTTCTTTTGATCCTATCAAAGAAGAACTTGTTGCATTCTCCATGAAAGCTTGCAACACTGAGATATGGCACAAGCGACTTGGTCATTGTCACTTACAAAGAATGCAACTTATGCAGGAAAGGGAACTCACAGTTGGCTTACCAACCTTTGGAGATCACTTACCGAATTGTCATGCTTGTCAATACGGTAAACAAAATAGGAGACCATTCCCAAAGTCATCCTGGAGAGCCACTCACAAGTTGCAGCTAATCCACACAGATGTATCGGGTCCTCAAAGAACTAAATCATTAGTTCCCAAAGTCATCCTGGAGAGCCACTCACAAGTTGCAGCTAATCCACACAGATGTATCGGGTCCTCAAAGAACTAAATCATTAGCAGGTAGTCGATATTACATTGCTTTTATTGATGATTTTTCAAGAATGTGCTGGATTTTTTTTCTTGAAATTCAAGTCAGAAGTAGCTGGAGTCTTCTGGAAGTTCAAGAAAATGGTAGAAAATCAAAGTGGCTGCAAAATTCAAGCTGTAAGGTCAGATAATGGAAAGGAGTACACTTCAGCAGAATTTGATATGTTTTGTGAAGAAGCTGGCATTGAACACCAGCTTACTGCTCCTTACACTCCGCAGCAAAACGGAGTAAGTGAAAGGAGAAACAGATACATAATGGAGATGGCCAGATGCATGCTACATGACAAGGAGTTACCCAAATATTTTTAGGCTGAAGCAGCCAGTACTGCTATTTTCTTACAGAACAGATTATCCACCAAAGCATTGAAGGATAAAACTCCATTTGAGGCATGGTATGACTATAAACCTTTACTCAATTTTCTTAGAGTGTTTGGTTGCTTGTGTTTCTCTCACATTCCACAGGTCAAGCGGGATAAACTTGATAAAAAGTCAGAACCAGGCATCTTTGTTGGGTACAGCTCTTCCTCAAAGGCATATAAGGTTTATCAACCTCAAACAGGGAAGATAATTGTCAGTAGAGATGTGTTCTTCAATGAAGAAGAGAAATGGAATTGGGAACAAACAAAAGAGACATCCACGAGCATGCAAAAATCAAGTCTTTCCTCCCAAACAAGAGAAGAGCAAGCATCAGAACAGTGGCAAGAAGAATTGGAGGATGATTTACCAACTCGTGGAACAAGACAACTTCATGATATTTATCAGAGATGCAATGTGGCCATTTGTGAACCTGCTGGTTATGAAGAAGCCATCAAAGACCAAAAATGGCAGAAGGCAATGGAGGAGGAGCTGTCAATGATAAAAAAGAACAAAACTTGGGAGCTAGTTGACAGGCCAAAGGATAGGAAAATTATTGGAGTAAAATGGGTGTTTAGAACCAAGCTCAATGCAGATGGATCCATCAACAAACACAAAGCCAGGCTTGTTGTCAAGGGATATGCTCAAGTTTTTGGAGTTGATTACTCGGATACATTTGCCCCTGTTGCTAGATTGGATACTATTCGGCTTGTGCTAGCTATAGCAGCTCAAAATAGGTGGAATGTGTTTCAACTAGATGTAAAATCTGCGTTTTTGAATGGTATTTTGCAGGAGGAAATCTATGTTGAACAGCCCGAGGGATTCATGGAACAAGGTGAAGAGGAGAAGGTCTACTTGCTCAAGAAGGCTCTATATGGCTTAAAACAAGCACCTAGAGCATGGTATAGCAAGATAGATGAGCATCTGTCAAGCCTGGGATTTTAGAAAAGCATGTCAGAGGCTACTCTTTAAGTGAAATGTAAAGGAGATGATCTGCTTATAGTCTCTCTTTACGTTGATGATCTCTTAATCACAGGTGGCAATGCCAAGCTTGTTGAAGAGTTCAAAAGGGAGATGATGAAAATTTTTGAAATGACAGACCTTGGACTCATGGCATACTTTCTGGGAATGGAGATTAAACAGTTAGAAAATGAAGTTTTCATCTGTCAAAAGAAATATGCCAAGGAAATTCTCAAGAAGTTTCATATGGAGGACTGTAAGGCAATGGCTACTCCAATGAATCCAAAGGAGAGCTTAAGTAAGGAGGACGACACAGACAAAGTTGAAGAAGGCTATTTCAGAAGCATGATTGGTTGCCTAATGTACCTAACTGCAACCAGGCCAGATATTTTTTTTGCTGTAAGCATTCTCTCTCGTTACATGCATTGTGCTAGTGAAATGCATCTTAAAGCTGCAAAAAGAGTCATTAGATACATCAAAGGAACTATTGATTTTGGTGTAAAATTCAAGTACTGTCAAAACTTCAAGTTGCTGGGATTTTCTGACAGTGATTGGGGTGGATCAGTGGATGACATGAAGAGTACATCTGGGTACTGTTTTAGCCTAGGATCAGGAGTTTTCTCATGGAGTTCCAAGAAGCAAGAGACTGTAGCACAGTCTACTGCTGAGGCTGAATTTATTGCTGCTACAGCAGCAGTGAATCAAGCTTTGTGGCTGAGGAAGTTGTTTTGTGATTTACATTTGAAGCAACAAAATGATACAGAGGTGTTTGTGGACAATCAGGCAGCAATTGCAATCTCCCACAATCCAGTTTTTCATGGAAAAACCAAGCATTTCAAGATCAAATTTTTCTTTTTAAGGGAAGTGCAGAAGGAAGGAGAAGTGAGCCTCATTTATTGCAGATCTGAAGATCAGCTCGCAGACATTTTTACAAAACCTTTGCCAACAAACAAGTTTGAACTTCTTAGGCAAAGACTCGGAGTTTGCAGCTCCTAAAAAATGGAGGAGTGTTAGTTGATTGTTTTAGGACTGCAACGTGTCTAAGTATCAGAAATTATTTTATGCTTTCATTCTGTTTTTAGTTTGTCCTAGTCTTTAGGAAGTGGTTAGTTTGTTGAAACATGTTGCTGTTCATGGCACACGTTGCTGTTCATGGCTTAATTCTCGGTTTTAGTTATTTTTTTCTGTTTCTATATAATGTAAGCTTGCTGCATAATAAAATTGAATTCCCAGTTTGTATTCCCTTATCTACTATTTCTATCTTTCTCCCTTCTCCATATCCATAAACTTCTACCTCTGTTATACTCTTTTCTTTCTTTAAAACTAACAAATAGCTTCACTGTGCTGTATATTTTCCTTCAACAATTGCAATTGGTCTGAATTTTGAATCTCAGTGTGAATGGAATCAAAAAGAGGCAAGTGGGGTATGAAGAGGGACGCAAGGCTGGGTTGATCCTCCAAGCGGCGGGATAAAGCATCTGCCTCTTTATTTTTTTTTCCCGGGCGATATGCAAGTGCAAAATCAAAACCCATGAGTTTACTTAGCCAATGTTGTTGAGGCAAAGTGATGATACGTTTTTCTAGCAAAAACTTGAGGCTGTAATGATCTGTCCGGATGAGGAAGAGGCGTCCCCATAAATATGCTCACCAATGTCTGACTACTTTGGCTAAGCCAATGAGCTCCTTTTCATAAGCTGGAAGACTCTTGTAACGGAATGTAAGAGGTCTGCTGAAATAGGCAATTGGCTAACCTTCTTTTTGTAACACTGCTCCCATTCCCGTACTCGAAGCATCGTATTCCAAAATAAACACTTTGGTGAAGTCGAGTAGTGCCAAAACAGGGGTGCTGGTCATAGTAGTTTTTAAGTGCTCAAAAGCTTAAGCTGCCTCATCTGTCCATTTGAAAGAATCCGTGCGTAACATAGCTGTACGAGGAGATGCAATTGTACCATAATTCTGGACAAACTTCCGGTAATAGCTAGTAAGTCATAAGAAACCGCATAAGCCTTTCACAGTGCTTGGTTTTGGCTAATCAACCCCTTCTCCTGATATGATATGGCTGAGGTAGGAGACTTGATGTTGAGCAATGAAGCACTTAGATTTCTTAAGAAATAATTGATGAGTAGTAAGGAGATTAAATACAGACCGTAAATGTGCTAAATGACCTACCAAGAGTGACTGTAGATAAGAATATCATAAAAAAAACAAGAATGAATTTCTGTAAGTATGTCTGAAATATCTCATTCATCAAAGCTTGGAAAGTGTTAGGTGCGTTGGTGAGGCCGAAAAGTATAACCAAGAACTCGAAGTGGCTGTGGTGGGTGCGGAATGTTGTCTTCTCCATGTCTGTAGGGTACATTCTGATTTGATGGTACACGCAAGCTTTGTGAAATATTTTGCGCCATGCAATTTCTCCAAAAGTTCATCAATCACTTGTATAGGAAATTTGTCCTTGATGGTCTTTGAATTCAGTGCTATGTAATCCACACAAAACCGCCATGTGTTATCTGCTTTAATGACAAGGAGGACTGGTGATGAATAAGAAGATTGACTAGGTATGATGATGCCACGCTCCAACATATCTCTGCATTGCCTTCCAATTTCGTCTTTCTAAGCATGGGGATATCAGTATGGTCGCACTACTACGGCATGCGTTCCTGGCTCCAAAGGAATGCGATGGTCATGAAATCTGACTAGAGGAAGACCCTGCGGTTCTTGAAATACAGAATCAAATTCTGCTAGGAGTCTGTTGAGCTCCATATCAGATTGTGACTCTATATTTGTTGTTTGAAGTTGTGCAATTGGAGTGGAATGTGAGCTCTCAATTCCATAACTCTTCCATTCTGTTTAAAAATCATAGTTTTTGCTTTTAAATCACACAGGATGGGACTTAGCATTTGTGTTGGGGATTTCTCCCCCTGCGGATCGGTGGTGTTCATGATCATTGCCCAAAAGAAGCTAAGCACATTAATACAATATTTAACGTGGTTCAGCAAATCGCCTACATCCATGGGAGTAGTCTATATTATTAGAGATAGAGAAAGAATATAACACACGGAGGAGGATCACATCCACTCAACTTCCATCTCTCATTGCTACGTAGGGCAGCAGTTGCATAAGGCAGCAGGGCTGCTGGTTGCAGCCCTTCTTTCTTTCTCTCTTCTTCTCTCTTTTGTAGCTCTACTACTTGACTCTCTCTCACTTTTTATGCTGCACTCTTGGTGTCTATTTATAGGCTTCAATTACAGCTCCTCTTGCTCCTTTGTCAACAATGGTGGCTGCTCTTTATCAATGGTTGGTGCAACTTCTTTTGACATTAGCAGCTGCCACCAACAACCCACCATTGTAGCCTCCTTCTTTGATAATATCAACAGGCTACAAATATTGCACCAGCAGCCCTCTTTGACTCTCACAAGTTGACCTTCTTTCTTTGACAATAACAGTTATCTTCTTCTAGATGATGGGCTGCAGATGTTGCCATATAATTGGCAATATCTCAACAATTTGAAGCCAGTTGACTCCCAATACGACATCAACTCTATTTAAAGTTAAAATGTTGAAATCAATAAGAATTAATTGATTACCCATCGCAATAGGAACATCCCGACTCTGACCTGGACTTTTAATTTTGTTGTCGTTTGCAACTAAAACCTGCAACCTCTCTGTCCGTTCACAAGTAAGTCCCAATTTCATCACACATCTGGAATTTAGAAAGCTATGAGTGCTACCCGAGTCAAACAGAATCATTAAGCTGTGTTCCCCAATTTTGCCTTGAATTCTCGTTGTTCGGCCTCCTAAATTCACTCCCGTGATAGCATGTAATGAGATTTCTGGTTCACTTTATGCTTCAAATTCATGATCTTATTCAAGTTCATCAATCACTAGCCCAATTCCATCCTCATCTAAGTGGTAAGAGGCAATTTCTACCTTTTCTTCCTCTGGAATGTGTTGGTGGTGGAAGTAATGATCACAGCAGCTAAGCCAGGCAAACTGGTCATTTTTTCAGTCATAAAAAGGAAATTCTAGCCGGCTGTATCTAGGTGTTTGCATACGTCCTTCCAAACGGTTATCCATTTGAGGATGTCCTCTTAGTCCCCTGTTCACACTTGCATCATCTCCTTGATGAACCTCTAATCTGATTGCAGCCAAGTCACAAGAAAGTTCTTCAATTCGAGCAGAAAGTTGCTCCCTCTCGGTTCTATTTTTCTGTCGGTTCTCCTGATACATCTTCATGGAGATCTCAAATTGTCTGTAAGTTGTTATAGGAATCGCCCATAACTTCCTGATCTGATAACAATTTGTTATGGTCCCGAAACTGTGATTGAGTTACTGGGGCGATTGAGTGTAAAATTCACTTGTAAAGAATGAAGTTTGCCAAACTTTTTACCTTATGATCTATTTTGAAAATATGGGAAGGGCTCGTTTAAGAGAACCCAACTATCTCAATGCAAGTAAAAGTTTGAAATTTTTCACTCACCATAACCAACATTCCAGCTTACGATATAAAGAGATTGTTCAATAACCAACTCCTAGAAAGTAGATGCCACTACTGCACTATCTAAACTAACAATCATAAAAATAGGAAATATAAATTGAAATTGAAATGAAGTCTACATAAAGTCTACAAGTTGGAACATAGTGCATTACTGGCCAACTTCCCTTTTCAACCTCCTACTTTCCAGCACGTCTCTGTATAAAGTCTGCAAGCTAGAACATAATGCATTGCTAGCCAACTTCCGTCTTCAAGCTCCTATATTTCTTTCAACATTTTTTTATCATTACTAATAGAGATAATAGAGACATTGAGAGCGATTAAAAGGATAATAATAATTTTATTATAGTTTTTAATCTCCTCAAATAAATCTTATTGTTTTTCTTCAATAATAATAATATTTTTCTTCAAATTTATTAATTTAATAATAATAATAATAATTTTACTATTCAAATCAAATTTATGGTTATTTTTCAAAATTAATCATATATTTTTAAAATTTCTTAATTATGATATTAATAATATTAATTATAATAAAAACAATAAAATTTATAATAGAAATAATAATATTTTTAATATTAGCAATATTAATTATAATAAAAATAATAATAAAAAATAAAAATATTTATAATACAAATAATAATATTTTTAATATTAATAATAACAATATATAAACTTACTCAAGTTTAAGTGGATCTGTCTGTAACACCAAACCTAAAAGTTTTGAGCCTCTCTTAAATGACGGATTCAAAAGATTTTGCACCGTAAAAGTGTAAATAGAGCTAGCTCATAAACTTAACTTTTCCTTTCTTTTCTCTTTAGCTAAATTGTTTTTTTAAAAAAAACATTAATAATAATTCTCAACCAACATATATCCCCTGAACTTATTTTCCAATTATTTTTTCAATTTACTCCTAAACAATAGATTCAACAAATAAACTTATAAAATAAAGAGAAAAACCTTAACCCATCTTCATCATCGTCTCTTTACAACTTCTTATTCTAAGTATGCAAGTCATAAAAGAAAAAGAAAATCAAAGAAAGTTCCATGGACTCAGACAACAAACCTAAATTGAAAATCCTAATTAAATATACTTTGTTGATGATGCTGATGGTGTTCATGCTCGAGCCCGTGCTTGTGCTTGTGCCCATGCTTGTGCTGCTGTCATTGTTGTTAGTGCTAGTGCTGGTGGCAGTGACTGCGGTTGCTGGTGGCGGTTGTGGTGTTGCTTCTAGTGACTTGTTCTGTTTCAATAAATTAAATAGGTTATTTAAGGTGCAATATACAATAATATTTTGGATTTATTTGCCTAAAAATGATGATTTTTTCAAATATTATTGATAATGTTTACATTAAAAAATTGAATATTTCTTTTTACTTTTTTTATCATTATTAATAGACATAGAGAACAACCCTATTCCAAAAATCATAATGTTTAGGATAGAAAATCAGGATTTTCTTTGTTCAGAAGTTAAGTTCAAGGGGTATTTCTTATAGTACAATTTGGCCTTTTTCTTTCTTGAAAAGGAACTGTCCATTCTTTTTTTTTTGGATTCGAGGAAACCCCACTCCCTAGAAAGCGCACTTTGTGGGTCCAGGTGAGCGAGTAAAACCCCAGCTGTCCCAGGCTCTTACAAGAAGTGCACGCCCTGACTCGAACTCGAGACCTGCTATGCAGATCTCAAACCCTTTGCTATCACGCTATACCTCTTGGGGACAAAACGGGTAGTGATGTTTTAAAACCCATCTTCCCAACCAAACACAGAAATTTAAATGCCAAATCAAAGGAAAGCTCAGGAATAGAACACTTGGCTGTTGAAAACTCGAAATACCAATGAAATGCACGTAAATT
>Ga0307507_10009010_pt1 | contig 13488 bp, 14 predicted proteins | sample 7_EM_MG_FD_207223 | JGI IMG/M metagenome (GOLD analysis project Ga0307507, IMG submission 207223) | Populus trichocarpa ectomycorrhiza microbial communities from riparian zone in the Pacific Northwest, United States - 7_EM | ecosystem: Host-associated > Plants > Roots > Unclassified | place...
GGGAATAATCAGTTACTCGGAGATTCCGCGAGGTCTCTACCACCGGCGCGCTCCGCGATTGGACCCAGGTTAGAGGTGTGGAGTTTCCTAGCCGAATCTTTAACTAGCATCCTCAGGTGACGGGTGAGTTCCACGACGTCATCTGGGTGGTGGTTTTTTTTAATGTGGGTGATGCGCTCTTTCACGGGCGGAAGGGCGCGATCTTTCACTGGCGGAAGGGCCCGAGCGAAGACAGGGATTGCTTCCACTTGGGCGTCTATCAAGTGACTGGGGTCAAGGTTGCGGGCTGTCATATAGGCCTTGAGCTGCTTACGCCATTCGAAGTAGGCACCAGATGTGAGGCCAAGCTCGAACAACCTGCACCACGATTTAGCGTACCCCATGTCGCCATACGCCTTCCTAATTTTTGCTCAATTGTTAGCGTGACAGATTCTGATACCTGGGTGGGGGTTTTCTTTGACCTACCCAGTGCCCGAGTCTTCGAAGGCTGGCTCGAAGTGGGCGTGCTCCGCCAAGTGTCTGTTTACCAGAAAGTACGTTGGGAGCGCTATATCCTGCAATGCGAATCTGGTGCTTTCCGTGATTACTTACGCTCTCTCCTCAGCCGGGCGACGGGCGACTATACGCGGCAGAGCCCTTCTTCGTTTTCCACTCTCAGCGTCATACCTCTGGGGCTGCGCAGCGGGGCGTCTAAGGCGAATGGAAACATTTAAATTGCTCAGGACTATATAGACGTAGTTTACTTACTTTCCCTTCTCTAACTGCTGTTTGCGTGAGCTCGGAGGTGCCATGGGGACGTGTGCTATTTTTAGATTGAATAGAACTCAATGAAAAAGCTGAGAAAAATTATTGATACGTCAACTAAGAGACGAGGATCTTGGAGGGAGGTTGATGTAGGTAGGTCGGAATCTGGCGCCAGACGTGGGGAGAACAGCGAAGAGGAACCTATGGAGAGTGGGAAGGCCAAAGTGGAAGGAGGGGTAGGAGGGGTCCTTATATACACCTCGTTGATGCCGGGTGTACATTTCCTGACGGTTAGCCCTGGGGGGTGTACGGTACGAGCAAAGAACGCGAACTAGGGTGTGCTAGTACAACCACGTCGCACACCGAAGTGGATACCGGTATCGTGGGCCAGATGAACTAGCCACATAGCGGATCTATGAATTGTGATGGATAAAGATATAGAACATAGACAATCCAATGATCGTGAACACTTCTGAGTCTCAGAGATTTCCCCCGCGTGTGATGAAATAAGGTTTTAAGCCTCCCAAGGATAGAGATGCCAAGGCACCATCGACATCACTTGAATTTTTCCTCCATCAAGCGCAAGACCACACTTGAGCGAAGCCAGACGAACGTGAACTGATCAGATGGAGATCGTCAGGCAGGCAGGCAGGCAGGCAGGCAGGCTATAAGAAATATATTCAAAACCCCTAAGAACTCTAATGCTAAACAATATCACTAATACACTATACGTCTAGGTAGACTCAGCGAAAGATAGACGCAGCGTCAAATCAAACTCTCAGAGGCTCGAACGGTATCTCTTGGGCTTACGCTCGTGACGATCCTCGTCATCGAAGAAAGCACTGCGCTTCCGTACCTCCTCGCTTTCCAACAATTCCCTAGCCATGGAAGCCAAACGAAATCTCTTGGACTTACCCTCATCACAATTTTGTCGTCGAACAGGCCCCTGCGCTTCCGTGTCATGTCGGCTTGAGCAGGATGCCGTCCCAGTTCCGCTGAGGGTTGTATATTCAACCGGCTCGACGATTTGAGGGCGAGTGGTATCCGTTTCGCGGGGGATTCCCTTCTCTCTCCACCGGCGGATGAGGACATCCCAACGCTGCCCTCGCGTCCATCCCCGGCACCGGAGACCTTCCATGACGCGCCGGATAATGCCACAAGTAAAGTGTCAGAGTCATGTCCCTCTTGCGGTTCACTTGCTTGATTAGCCGGCCCGGCATTAGCTCTGGGCTCCGGTCGTCTGGCCTCCGCATCAAATGAACCTCCACACAATTGGTCTTGTGCTATTGCTTCATTCGCCCAATTGGTCACAGCTCCTTGTACAAGATAGTTGTGCCCCCTCAACGCGGGTGTGGGTTCCCTAATTATGTCATTCGGATGATGACAATAGATTAAGAGATCAAGCGGGTCTTCAAGAACTGGATTCGACAGGAGCCAAGCCCTTACCCCTTCATCGTCATCGGTGAAGACATAATGGATCCACGAGAGTGGTGTGTTGGGATAGTCTCGTAGGAGTCGTAGTACTTCGCCTGTGGCACCAAGTATGTACCGAATCGTCTCATATCGTATGGATCTCGTAATCATCGCTGACAGTCCACGGATGTCATAGGAATCCAACTCGGCAAACTGTACCCCATTGACAGGGCGCCAAATGAGCCGGCGATAATCAGGGTACTCTGCGAGGCTTTCAGCCGCGTGGCGGAACCAAACAATACGCACTGCGCGTCGAAGTCCAAATAGAGCACCCCAGTCTACAACTCCTTAGTCAGTAAGTGAAAAACCCAAACACGCGGATTATTTTGCAAAGGACTCACCTGTTGGCGCCCGGCGATTTAGCGGGTGATAAGGTATGATTGGTGCCGGGGCAGGGCTGTCAGGTGGGTTGTTAGGTGGGCTGTTAGGTGGGCTGTATGCTGGGCTGTTTGCTGAGCTGTTTGCTGGGCTGTTTGCTGGGCTGTTTGCTGGGCTGTTTGCTGGACTGTTTGCTGGACTGTTTGCTTGGCTACAGCCTGAGCTGCTGCCTGCGCTGCTGAGTGGGATATTGAGTAGGAATGGTGCTTGCGGCGACTTAGCCACATGGGGAGCATTTTGTGGAGCAGGTATTCCTTGTCCTTGCATCGGGTGAGCAGCTTGAGCGACTTGCCTTTGCGCTTGCGGTTGGTTAATCGGTGGTTGAGGTGAACCCGGCGCGACACCGGGAGCGACTTGTGCTTGCGCCGCAACGACAGGAACGACTTGTCCTTGCGCTTGCGGTTGAGGTTGACCCGGAAAGACACCTGGAGCGACTTGTCCTGGCGCCGGAACGACAGGAAGTACTTGTTCTTGCGCTTGCAGTTGAGCTTGACGCGGAACGACCCCTGGACGGACTTCTCCTGGCGCCGGAACGACAGGAACGACTTGTCCTTGCCCTTGCGGTTGAGGTTGACCCAGAACGACACCTGGAGCGACTTGTCATACCGCCGGAACGATAGGAACGACTTGTCCTGGCGCTTGCGGTTGAGGTTGACCCGGAACCACACCTGGACCGACTTGTCCTGGCGCCGGAATGACCGGAATGACTGCTCCTTGCGCTTGCGGTTGATGTTGACCAGGAACGACACCTGGAGCGACTTGTCCTGGCGTCGGAATGATAAGAACGACTTGTCCATGCGCTTGTGGTTGAGGTTGACCCGGAACGACACCTGGAACGACTTGTGCTTGCGCCGGAACGGCACCTGGAATGACTTGCCCTTGCGCTTGCAGTTGGTTTATCGCCGGGAGTGGGCTTTGGGGAACGTGAGCTGGGTTCGGATCAGCCGTGGCATCACCCCATTGAATTGTGGCACCCAGAGGTAGTAGCAGCTGGGGAACAATCGCCTGGGCAGTGGGGACTCCTGGCTGGCCCAGTGCAGGTGCAGGCTGGCCCTTAGCCACAACCTGAAGCTGCCTGTTCATGGTGGTTGTCAACTTACTCATACAGTCCTTAACAAGTTGAACGATTGCCTCATAGGCCTCCCGCATACGAGCCACGTTATTCGCAGCTTATTCTGTGGCGAGCTGATCGCACGCAGGACGCAATTTCCTCATTCCTGTGCCGATTTGCTGGAATTCTCCGATAGCAAAATTAGCCAGTGGCGTAAAGTTCCTTGCTACCAGCTGATCTTTCACAAGTCGCCGCCATTCTTTATACACCACCGGGCCTCCATTATTAGCTGGGAAGCCCACAGCTCCCTTATAGTGAGTAATAGACTAACCCCCAGGATTACGGCGTGTTGCGCTGATCACCCCTAGGAGAGAATTATGCGAAAGTTGGTACGTCTGCCCCGCCGGAGCCTGCTCTGCTCCTGGATTATGCATGTACACGTATTGTACGTGGATGATATTGTGGGCCATATTGGTTGATTCTTGGTGTATCTAGATGACAGTATTGGAACTAATGGGGTGAATATGGTGGCAGTTGTGGAGCTCCTGAATGTGAGATGGTTTTTGGTATGAAGTCCCTTCTATGGCGCTCTATCCACTTTATATATACAACGCGCAGACGTTCTAGGGAGTTTGAAAGAATCAGGCTGTGTTTTCAAGATTGGCTAAAGATGGGTAAAACCTGACGCTCAAAGACAGGACTCTGCCATTATCCGATTCAACATGAATAACGGATGATACGCGCATTTGCTCAGGAACGGCTCTGGTCTTGAAAGAAACTATAGCTGACGCCCGGTGACGTCTGCGCTAAACCCCATGGACGACTAGTTCCTCTTCGGAGCGTCTGAGCTCCTTGACCCTGCGTGCGAACCACACGCGTTGGGCTCAAGACTAAACATAGCGGTACAAGTACCCTCCAATGTACAAATAACTCATGATATAGACTGAGCTGACTCCCACCATGCCTAGCAAATGTCCATTCTGCCAACGAAAATACATCCGGTCAGGCGCATATGAGAAACACCTGCGAACAGCGCAGGCAAATCTAGAAATTGTTCTCGCGTCCACCGTAGGATATCCATAATCCCGAGATATTTTCAACGACGTGGAAACAAGCATATTGCACCACCCAGAGGCGAGCGAGCTCCAGGATTCCGACTATGAATCCGATCCGGATCCCACCGGACACGAGCTCTAGGCATTTACTACTCACGAGTCCGATACTGAGATACCGGACGACTCTACGTCTTCGTTACCCGGCAGACAGGAGCATTATCCATGCGCCGGAGAAGCAATTGGAGATGTCGACGGATTGGAGCAAGAAAACAGCAATCTCTGCGAGGATCCGTGGGTACCGTTCAGTTGTGGGCAGGGTTGCAAACTGGCGTCTTGGTTCATTCAGAGTAAAGTACCTAAATCACGAATCAATGAATACTTCTCGAGTGGCCTCGGTAGTTCTGCGTTAGTCGGCTATAGCTCTATGCATACGCTCGAGAGCCACCGCCGGTCTTGGACCGGCACAGTTCGTATCTGCAATGGTTTGAAGGACAAGTTGAGGATAGCAAGAGAACTCTGCCCTTCTTTTATCGTAATGTCCTGGATTGTATCAGATATCTCCTTCGCCAGATCGCATACCAGGATGACTTGGTCTAAGCGCCGCGGCGTGAATTCAATCCTAATGGTGAAAGGATCTCTGCGGAAATGCACACGGCGGACTGGTGGTGGGATGTTCAAGTACAGCGCCCTAACCTCCTTTACGGTAACGTTAGCTGACTAATTATAGAAGAAACTTCCACCAGGAGCGACTGTAGTTCCCATTATTGGGACGTCCGATCAGACCCATCTCAGCACCTTCTCCAGTGACAACAAAGCGTGGCCTGTCTATATTACGCTCGGAAATCTTCCGTCAGCCTTGTGCAACAGCCCTGGATCAATGGCTGTTCGGCTTCTCGCACTATTGCCTGTCCCCCCCAAACTCTCAAAGTCCACCAAAGCAGATCAATACAAGAGACAAGTGAACGCCGACACACCGCAAGACGTATTCGATTTCATTTTTGGGTCCCTGCAGCACACGGCGCTTGATGGCGTCCCAATTGATTGTACTGATGGGAAGGTTCGGAGTTGCTTCCCAATCTTGTCTTGATGGGTTGCGGACCATATGGAAAACGTGACACTGCACGGGTTAAATTACAACCCCTGTCCTACATGTTAGGTGCCTGCCGGGGAATTAGGAACCAACATCAAGAACTATCGAGCTAGAGATCACGCAAGATACAAACGATATGGATATGAAAACCGTTTCCCAGGCTAGAAGTCAGACTGCACCCACGTCAAGTTCCGCGGCCTTGCTATCAATTTGGGCCAAAACATTTTTCATGGACTTCAGCGGGTCTCGGCGCCTGACTTGCACACCCCGGACATGCTCCATCCGGTTTATCTCGGATTATTTAAGCACATGATGGACTGGATCCAAGTCTCTCTCCAGAAAGACGGGCGACTGCAAGCTTTTGTCGACGTTTCTAAGCTATTACCGCCGTACCCTGGGGTTTTTGGTACCCCAAAAAGCCTACTGCGAGGTTGCGCAGTGGCAAGGGAAACAGATGAGGAATCTGGGGCGCTGTATTTTGGCAGTTCTTGCGGTGGCACTGCGTCAGCCACAGAGTTCACAAGTGATACCTTTCCAACATGCACTCAAATACCTCAGAGCGCTCGTCGACTTCAGTATGATGGCACAATACCGAAGCCACACGTCTGACACCATAGCTTATATGGAACATTATCTGGACCAATTTCACAGAATGAAAGGTATCTTCTTGGAGTTTCAAGTAACTAAGCGTAAACTGGCCAAGGTTGACGAGCAACGGGGGGTGATACGACATCAGAAAACGCAGATGAGCCAGCCCGTGGCTCCCTGTAAACGGCGCCGGATCCGTGACGACAATCGCACAGAGGAGCACGAGCGACGTATGGACTTGATCCATTGTGAATCGCATTTCAACTTGATCAAGATACATCTACTAAGTCATTTAGTGATCCTATACGGCAGTTTGGCACTATACCGATGTATTCCACGGAGTTTGAAGAGCTCGTGCACAAGGAACAAATCAAGGACGGATGGCGACGATCGAATAATAATGATGCCGCGCGCCAAATCTTGCACAGCTACAGTCGTCAGCACCCCATCCGAAAGAGGTTATAGAAGCTCGAATCCCTTCGACGCCGCGACGCCCATCTCTCTGCGGATGTCCTGCAACATTTGGCGAGTACAACGAGGGCCGTAACACCACCGCTCGTCGGTAGGAGGATCCTGAAAGGGCGTCGGGACGACGTGTCCAACGTCTGGGATTTTAGTAAGGTGTCGGGGGTCTCCCTCGAGAGTATATGTCGCGAATTGATCCGATATAGCCGGCATATCCTGCCTACAGAGTGCCACCTTCCTGAAGATCATGCGATACTTCAATCACTCCCGGTTGAACTACTAACGCAACTTGCAATACCGGTTGTGGCGTTCCAAGAAAGCGACGTTTACGACATCCACCGCGCGCCATGCACGGGCACCCTACACTTCAGGAACCAGGGGAGTCGCAATGATTGAGTTTGGGTCCAGGCTGGTTCTGAAGAGATGTATGGTGCGCTGAGGGGCCGTCTGCCGGCAAAGCTCGTGGCCGTCCTGAAAATCAGGGACTACACCTGTGAGAATGCTGGGGGTCGGGTCGCGGCTGTTAGGATGTTGAGTGCAGTCAACTCAGGATTCCCCTCGGACATATATGGCCTTGTTACAGTGCAGATGAGGGAGGATGCTCGAGAGTTTACGATAGTTGACCTAGGGACAATTCACGGCCTGGCGCACCTGATCCCCGAGGGGGAACGGTGCTGGCTGGTTAATAGCCGGATTGATTTGAGAACGTTCAACGAAGTATATTAAGGAATAGGAATACGGGGGGGAATGGAGGCTGGCTGTGCGTGCGTATCCTAGTACTCGCGCAGCTTTGCCGTAACAAAAAACACCTTCTGGCGAATTGTCGTGAGGGTTTTCTAACTTCCTCGCCACAATTCGCCAGACGGCGTTTTGCACATCGTCAAGTTGTATATGTATGATATATAGAAGCAATTGCCTAGAAAATAAAGAGTACTAGCTAGTTTACCCTATACACGTAAGATTCGGTACGGGGGCGCAGGCCGAGGTTAGAGATAGCAGGAGAAATACGTCAGGGCGCGCGGAAGCGGCAATGTGAAGCTGGCGCCATCATGAGAAGGAAGTGAGGAGAACCGGAGCTAAGGGGTAGACAGGGCGTCAGTACGACGCGACGTCGCGTCAGGAGATAGAGGGCGTTGCAACGAAATTCAGGGCGCACAGGGCGTAGAGAACACAGAAGCAACGTCGCTTGCGTCAGGGCGCAACGCCGACGGATCTGACGCAAGGTATATTTTTACTGATGCATGGCGATGGGTGCTGCTTTTATCCGCATCCTAGAGTTGGAAAAGGCGGTTTCAAAGCTCCGGCATGATGTGTCGGGTTTATCGAAACGGTTGAAGAGGAGGGGGGAGCAGAAGAAGGTTGAGGAGAAAGAGGAGGTGGCGGAGGTTGTGGCTGAGGATGAGTCCGAGGCTGAGATAATGGATGAGGCTGAGGTTGCGGCTGTTGGGGCACCACCCATTACAAGTGGCGTTTAAAAAGTTGTGGCTGAGGAAGAGGAAGTGGCGGAAGAGATTGTGGCTGGTGTGGAATCGATGAGTGTGGGATCAGGAGATGAAGATGAAGTTATCGATAGCAAGATAGTTGTTAGATTCCCGAGCGATAGAAAGAGGAGGATAGCGGCAGCGTGTGGGGAGGAAAGGATAGTGGATGAGGAGAAAAGTTTGGTTAGGGCAGTTCTGACTGGCCCTAGATCAGGTGAACAGGGGGGAGTTGTGAGAAGGAGGGTACCAAGCGGGCCCTCCAGTATGTTTTCGGGTAGAGGGAGAGGAGGAACGGGAAGAGGGTTTATGTTTGGGATGGAGGGTTACGGGTATAGGGGTGGTGGACGAGGGAGAGGAGGGTACTATTATTAGTACCGTTACATTCTTTACGCCTTGTGGGGTTGGGAGATTAAGCCAGACATTATGTGCTGTCATCTCCCATACCCGGAAGAGGGATTGAGATTTGGGATGAGATTGAGCCAGAGGAGAGTTTTTGGGGGTAGGAAGTGAGAAGCGGATGAACCTTCGGACGACACAGATATAAACGACTCAATATTTCCGACACCTGATTAGCCAACCGGCCGCGATTTTATGCCACCGGGGAGGAATCCATGGGAGATTAACGAGTTACCAGGGGCATTTCCGTTTGTACCTCAGGGGTGAAAAGGTAATCGAAGAGTTTGATTTATTCTACCCGAGTAACTTGGAGTTACATGATCGCGATCAGGTGACGCCTCTAGTGGACACGCAGGTCTTAGGTGTGGGTATGTCATTTTTGTACTAACTAGATTCCGGCTATTGCTTGGTATGGAAGGGATTCCGTTTGATTTGTACCTTGGAGAGAAAGGTGGGTTAGGTGTTCGTGGATTGAATGGAGCTGAGGTTGAAGAGTTAGGGCAGACAGATTAAAGTACTACAGAAAGCCCGACATGATTTATTAGTTTAAGCTACATGTAGTTGGTAGATAGATTAATAAACAAAAAGTTTGATAAAAATAACAAAAGGAAAGTGAGTCCACATGTGGGATTTTACACCAAAAACGGCCAATTTCACCCACTAATTGCACCACCAACAACTGAATTAAAAATAAGATAACTTCATAGAATGCTTAGGGAGCTAAAGGCTACTCAACCTCTTTTGAAACCTCAATTGAATTAAAATTTCCTGAGGAGGAGTACGCAGTTGAACTTTCAAATTCTGCTAAGACATATTTTTCTCACCAAGAATGGTGGTCTTGGCGCAATTTTCAGGAAATATTTCTTTCTCTCCCGTACTACTCCTCAGGAAATTTTAATTCACTTAATATTTCAATATAGGTTGAGTAGCCTAGATATTTTCTGAACATACTATTGTTAGGCATTCTAAGAATGCCGACCTATAAAAAGCTCACGCACAGACCCCTGCGAAACAATCAGTCAAAGTACAACTACAAAAAATACATCTCAGTCTAGCTTAAGATGATAGTAACGTGCCTCCAACTATAAGGTCACGTGTTCAATTCACAGCCGCGTCATAGTTATTATTAGTTAAAATATAATTATAGGACAAGTCAGAAATGACGGCGATAATAGCGCAAAGGCGTCTGAGAGATTTAAGTGTGTGTTCCCGTTTTAGGATGCCCATAGGGTAGGAACAAGAGTTCTCTAAGATGATGGACGGAATCAGAATAAACACTTAAATAAAAATATTGTATGACAATACCAGAAGACACATAGCGAAGACCTTCGGGTCCGCTCAGAACCAGTCAGTACGAACATAAAATAGTGAGCGCAAATTGTTATTCGAGCGATTGCTGCCACAAGTCAGTTCGGAAAACCTGATGCGCCGAGAGTAACAGACACTCGCACATTGAATACTCTGACGCCTTTGAAGTTGGCCGCTTCATATACGGTTCGGTGAAGAGATATTATTACGTTGGCATTAGTCGGCTACGTGTACTCTAGACTGACCTATTATCCGCGGGACTGACACACCCTCACTATAATATGGTAGTCTACGTCTTCATAATGTGAGCATGGATTCGAACAGTTATCAGGGTGAAGAGGTGTTCGCACTTAGGAGTTCAGAGAACTTAGTTCGGTTGATACTTAGTTAGTATGGTTAGAACATGTAGCCCACGAACACTGAGACGCGGAATATAAATATCGAAGTCCCTCCCTTGCTTAAACAGAATCATCAAGCACCGGAGAAGAGATCTTATCAATATAATAAGTTTACAATTATTATTTCCTCACTTATCTTTACACAACGCGAGTAACTTAGTTACACTTTATCACGAGCCTTCCTAGACAAGATTCTCCATCCATCGAACCACCCGATCATAAGGCCTAGCTCGGTATTACAGGTCACCACGCCGGCTACCCCTAACAACTATGAAGTTATCTTATTTTTAATCCAGATATTAGTGGTGGAATAAGTGGGTGAAATTGGCTGTTTTTGGTGTAAAACCCCACGCGTGCACTCACTTTTTGTTTTTTTACTTTCTTTTTTTATCGAACTTTTTAGTATATTAATCGGCCGCCAACTACATGCTAACCAACTAAAAACTATATAGGGCTTTCTGTAGTATAAATCTGTCTACCCTGGTCTGCCTACCCCCTGCCAACCCCCACGCATCAAACCGTCTTTCTTCCCAGCATACAAATCAACCAGAATCCCGCTCGAATCCAACTAATAGCCAGAACCTAGTTAGAAACAAAGAAAATATACTTATACCTAAGACCTGCGTGTACACTACGTTACCCTGTCCTGGTCATGTAACCCAAAAATACTCAAATAAAAACAAAACAAATGAACTCCATCCTTTCGCCCTTGGGGTTATAACGCAAAATAATCCAGGATAAACTTCATACCCCTGGTTCACTCCCCCAATGCCTCAATAGGTCATGGTTAACTAATTGGATGATAGCTTCGTCGGTTTGCCTATCGCATATCGTCCATGGGTCATAGGTCCATCCTCGTCACCATAACAAATCTCAACCTCCAAAAACACTCCTCCCTTATCCAAAACCCCTCTTCCGCGTATGGGAAACTACACTTGTAACGGGTGTAATATCCCAACCCCCGCAAGGCTTAAAGAACTTAAAGGTACTAATAATAGTACCCCCCTCTCCCTCGTCCACCACCCCTATACCCATAATCTTCCATCCCAAACATGAACCCTCTTCCTGTTCCTCCTCTCCCTCTACCCGAAAACATACTGGAGGGCCCGCCAGGCACCCTCCCACCCACAACTCCTCTCTGTTCACCTGATCTAGGGCCAGTCAGAACTGCCCTAACCAAACTCTTCTCCTCTTCCACAATCCTCTCCTCCCCACCTGCTTCTGCTATCCTCCTCTTTCTATCGCCCGGCAATCTAACAACTATCTTGCCGTCGATAACCTCATCTTCATCTTCCTCCGAACCCACACTCATCGACTCTACCCCAGTCACAATCTCGTCTGCCTCATCCTCCTCCTCAGCCACAACCTTGTAAACGCCACTTGTACTGGGTGGCGCCCCAACAGCCGCAACCTCAGCCTCACCCACTATCCCAGCCTCGGCCTCAGCCTCACACACTATCTCAGCCTCGGCCTCAGCCTCAGCCACAACTTCCGCCACCTCCTCTTTCCCCTCAATCCTCTTTTCCTCCCCTTTCCCGTTCAACCTCTTCGATAAGACCGACACATGATCTCGCAGCCTCGAAACCACCTTTTCCAACTCTAGGATGTGCATAAAAGCAGCACCCATCGCCATGCTGTTGTTTGCAACCTGGGTTGCCGTAAACCAAGTCTTCTTAGCATTAACCATCGCTAACGATATGATTTCGAAAGACCATGATGTAATAAAGCTCTAAAAGATAAAAAGATAGATAAAAGAGATTGATTTTCCTCTTTAATCTGAAGAAAAGATATTAACCTTCGTGAAGGTAAATAAAGCCTTGCGTCTATCGTGAGATAAAATCCAAGGAACCTATTGGTTAAAACTCGAAATGTGACGTGTCACTGTTGTTGTTATTTTTTTCACTGTGGGTGTAAGAGAGACGGAAGTTGTGCACTCACTTTTTCGGTGGCACTTGTATTGTCCGTGGACCAAATTAACCGCGGATCAACCAAGTGAGAAAAATTTCGGCCATGACAACAACACTCCACCGCCAACCTCACTATCATTAAAACCAACAAAAAAAACCAAAAGCGTAAGTGCAGGGGGAAAGACAGTAAAAATTAATGTTTGAGTTAGAGAAAGTTCTTTAGGTGGTGTTGAAAGTTTGGAGTGGTGAGGAGGGTTGCATTACCATCGATCGTTGGTCCGCGGTTAATTTTGTCCAAGGACAACACCAAGTCATGTTTAAGTGGTACAACTGAGGAGATTACAAAATCTACCATTTCTTGAAAATCCCAGTACCTTAGGAGCTGAATATCTGATAGGGTGTCTTCTTGGATCACAAGAATCTGTGTTTTAGGTAGTGAAGCCGTAGGTTTAGTATTATAGGTCAGTCTTAGGAGTACACTTTGCTCTGTCTGCTACTTTAGTAGTTGGGAGCTTATTTCTGGATCATTTACTATCTAACTCCTACGATGGCTCAAGTGGTCCTTAGTAACTCAGGACCCGAAGCCCCCCTCTCTTACAAGACAATTTCCCAATCCCGAGAGAATCAGTCATGATACCACCAAAATAAGCATACCTTGGCACTAGATTCGTATGGACAATCAAGTAGGAGTGATAACCTGCTCTTGGTGGACTTCAATTATTTAGTTACAGAGTTATTATAATTTTAACTAGAATTCAACCAATTAGATTACTCAAATTTGTATATAGTTCGCTATGACGGGAGCTCCCTATTCCGTGGAATACGTTAGCTTGGCTATAAAAAGGAGTTCTCTGCTCAAGAGTATGCCAAGGAAACCCTGATCACTAGTGCTATTGGCGCCTGGTGGTGAGAGTTTGTGCCATGGCACAGGCCTCCAAACCGATGTGCCCAGCACGCCAGCAGCACTACCGGTGTGGAGCAGGGAATTGTCTTAGGGTAGTTTTAGCATTTGGGAGGGTGTTCGCGCACCCATGGATACCCTAGTGTAGTAGATAGCTTGGCACGCAGAGTTTTCTGCTGATAAGCCTCCTTTCTCTTTCTGTAATTAGACAACCAACCAACCGACACCCAGGCAATCAAAAAATAGAGATCGT
>Ga0307507_10009011_pt1 | contig 13487 bp, 16 predicted proteins | sample 7_EM_MG_FD_207223 | JGI IMG/M metagenome (GOLD analysis project Ga0307507, IMG submission 207223) | Populus trichocarpa ectomycorrhiza microbial communities from riparian zone in the Pacific Northwest, United States - 7_EM | ecosystem: Host-associated > Plants > Roots > Unclassified | place...
TCTAAGTCTGGAGAATAGCAGGTCTTAAATACACTTGTCAGGCTTACCGGAGCCTTGTAAACAATAACCATAAAGACTCCCAAAACGGTAGCCTTGAAACGTTACATAAAACATATCAAGTATCACAGCATACCTTGACACAATAACTAAATCATACTGAGTATCAAACGATACTCGAAACCAAACATAAAACATCATGAGTATCAAACTCAATCATAAAACATACTGAGTATCAAACGATACCGAAACCAAACAGTAACCTCTACCGGGTACAGGAGTCTTATCAACAATAACCATACAGACTGCCAAAATGGTAACCTTGACACCTTACATAAAACATATCCAGTATCAAACGATACCTTGACACAATAAATAAAACATACTGAGTATCAAACGATACCCGAAATCAAACATAAACACCAACAGTAGCAAACTGAGTCACAAATCATACCGAGTATCAAAGGATCCTCCATTCCAACCAGTAACCCGTTCAGGTCACAAGGTGGCTCACCAAATATCACCTCTTTAGAATTTTCATTCCTGGGGCCAGGAATGACAGTTCGATTTGTGGATGGGGCTGACGGAGTGGCTAGCTGGAGAGTTGGTGATACTATTGCTAATGATAGAAATGTTCTCCAGTGGTGAAAAGGGAAATAATTGATGGAGGAGTTGCAGACTCAAGTGAGGATGGTTCTGGTGGAGTGGACTCGAACCGATTTGGGTAGCGATCATGTATGTTTGCCCGAGATGTAGATGGGAAAGGAATAGTGGATGGAGCAGCATCAGAGGCTAAGGTTTCAATAGTGATTACTGCAGAAGGTGGCATCATCACTCAGCCCTTAAAGTGAGGCGATATGACCACAATGTATCGAGACGCAATTCAGAAATGATAGTGTCTCCGCTGCTGACCATATCCTTCCTGAAAGCCTTCCCTACTTCCGGGTACGAGCTTCCCCTTTCTTCTTCCTCGGTCCTCAGGAACTGTCACAAACAGTGACTAAGCAAGGCAGAATCTCACATGTCTAATAGTTATTGGTCATTGGTTTGTTATATTTCACGCTATGAAATCAGTTGACTCATAGGATTTTACATGACAACGCAATAGCGTGTCCTTGATTTATTGTTATTCGCTGAGATTTGACATGACGCACATTTGTGGTCATGTGGTTTATGTATTTGGCACATGACGCATAGTTATGAAGTCATGTGTTTCACACATGTGACGCCGTTAGGGCACCTGACTTGTTTCATGGGTTTTGATTGGTTGCGAGATATGGCGGAGTTGACTCTTACAAGTCAGCTGATGGATTTCAGACTAGGACTCACTAAGAGGCCTGAGGCGCGTGACGCGAGGGTACGAGTCATGCCGGGTGAGGGTTGAGGGAAGAACCCCTATAGAAGTGCACCCTCGGGGCAGAGGATTTGGGTTCTTTACGCAAACATCCAAGTTCTTTCAGAGACTATATTATCAATCAAAAACCTTTATCTACTATATCACCACGAACCAAGACCCGACGGTCTTATATGAGCCTAGCGATCGACATTGCTAGAGAGGAGTCAAAGGACTTAGCTATCGCAACAGTTATCGAGGCCCGGAAGAAGTAATCGTTAGGAAACTATGGGTTACCTGCCGCAAGTATCACCCCGAGAGGAGAGGATTCTAACCGGAACCAAGATATGTGCTGGAGATCCAAATGACAGCAGGTATCCAATGTCTAGCTTTTTTCGGTTTGAGAACTTTGTGTGGGGATTTGTTATTAATTGCGGCACGTGGCATTCGATTCATTATATAAACCGAGTTCGCTAGTGCTTCCCCTGTAGAGGCTTAAGGGGAAACCTGAGTCGAAACGTGGAGTGCGTGCCAATGCAGTAACTGTATGCTTAAATCACTCTACGATTCCATTCGTCCCATGGATGTAAGCGATACTTAACTTGTTTCTCACTCCCAGCTTCGCTAATTCATCCTCAAACCACATAGAGGTGAAATGTCCTCCATTGTCGGTTTGCACACATTTAACCTTCGTATTGTACTGACATGCAGCTAGTGTTAATAGATCCAGCAGGGCTTTCGGACCTTCATCTCGGCTCTTTAGAAAGGGAACCTCGGCTCAATATTAGTACTTGTTGATTGCGCATATGAGGGATTTGCTGCCGCCTGGCCTCAGTAGACCAAACGGGCCACATATATATCACTGTGGACTGTGTAATATCGTGCAAGACTAACACTGGTTCGAACTTTTGTGATTGTTCGAGTATACCTCCCTTTGCTGCAGGCATTGCTGTTAAAGGTTCCCTTTACCGCTGGTACTGCAGGGAGTCAATTGGTATGTGTGCTTAAAGTAGTGAAAGCAGATGGGGGTGCATGAGTGAACTTTCGATGTAGCTGCATAACGGTTACAGTCTGGATTTCTGAAGGCTTGCTTATGATTTCCAAACCCAAATATGGAATTGTTTCGAGTACTGTGTTCATATTAACAGTAATGAGAGTTCCTAGGACATCGCCAGTTTTACTGGCTTCAGCCTCTGCCATTTGACGCCATGATAGAAGATCAACCCTAAACGCTCGAACTAGGACTGTGTTATGCAGGCTGATTTTGTGTGTACTGCCATCGGACAAAAGCACTGGGAAACTTGCCGTGCCAATTGTGGTAGCCTCCAGTTGCTCACCGTTCCCTATAGTAACGATTACATTCGTTGACCTTAAACCATTATCCGGCTGGGGTCTGGAGTCAAGTGACTGCTCGCACCACTATCCCGGATGCAGGCATCCGGGGGGAAATCACTCTCAGTTGTTGTAAATGCACCCCCTTTAGTCTTGTCAACCATAGCTGCTGCTGCAGAAGCTACTCCTGTTGTGTCCCTTTGTCGAGTAAAGCAGTTTGTGACGAGATACCCGATTCCTTGATACCCTTTTGACTTGCAATACGTACATATCTTTTCCGCTTTTATTTTTCACTTATTATTTCGCTAACCACTCGTTGCTGTCAAGACAGTATATGTGTCGGCCAGCTGTTCAGCAGGGTAGACATCTAGTAACCTGGTACGTACTTCGTTCTATGTCGCTGACTCTTTGGTAGTGACGTTTTCTACTACGTTGTCGAGAGTGCTCGGAAGTGAGGTAAGGAACAAGCCTCCTTTTGCGACCTCACTATTGGCTAATGGGAGTACGACTGCAGCTATGATGTCCTTGGATGTGGAATCGGCGTCTCTGGACCCGGAAGTTGCTTCAGAGGTTCACTCGAGCTGGCGCTGCCAGAGGTTATTATGCTTTTCAAATATGAGGAGCAATTTCGCGTTTATTGCAGTAGCGGAGAGTAATGACACTCTTCAGGAGGGAGTGGAGACTTGTCGGTCTCTTCCTGTCGAACTTGTCCTCTAGTTTTGCCAATGCACTCAGCCCATCGGGCTCAGTGGTGATCAGTGGCATAAGGCCACGGTCGATATTACGGAGGAAGAAACCTTTCGCGCGATGGGATAGACGCACCCATAGGCCCCAGCAGTGGCGTCCGTACTATCAGGTTTTGGAGTCTTACCCGTTACATCATCCCCTACACGCATGATATCTAAAAGGGTCATTGCGATTGACCTCCATGTGTGATAGTTCTTTGCCCCACACAACTTGTCGATTTGAGGAATGTTAAGGGACTTGGAGACTTCCGCCATCATAGCTGGAAGGTAGTTTGGATATGGGAAGCGGGGATGATTATCTCCCGACAAGATAGGGATGGTTCAGAGGACTGAACCCGGGCTCACAACCTATTGGTTTAAGAAAGAGCAGAGACTTCTTCTATGAACATGAAAACAACTGACTGGTTCCATATCCTAGCTACGAGCCAGGACGCAGGCTATATATAAGAAAACACACGACTGCCAACGCCACACAGGTCACTGCTAAAGTGACTGCCAAGGTGACTTCGAAGGCAGTTAACCTTACGACATCCATTACGACATCTCTAAGACCTATGAGAACACCTCACCCGTACGGTGAGGACACAGTTTCATCCAGCAGTTTCAACATTAACAAGCATACACCAATGACTTTTCCCTTTCCTCTCTTTGATTTGGTTGCTGTTCCTATTTAGTATAGGGTAGGGTTTCTGTCTCCTTCTAATGACAGGTTGGTACTACTCATTGCCAATTGGGCAAAGCACATAAAGGGTCCCCGGGAAAGAACAGTCTCGGAGGTCAACGGAAAAAAGGTTTACCTGTTGCCAGACCAGAGCGGGGTCACACCTCCCGGATGCACGGCCTACCGACCCTCACCACAAACATCCTCTTTTCCTACTCCCAGATCTCGCGAAGCACCATCCCTCACACAGCTCGCGTTCTTTAACCCTTGCGTTCTTCATTTCCCACCCAACCCCCCAAGACAGACACCTCTTGCGCCCTCATTGTCACATCGGGAAACATCAGTGGTAACAATCTTCCTAGGTAAGGGAACCGAGAATTCTCAGCAACGCCTTGGGCAGTGGAATCAGGTATTGGATGAGATAGATATGGGTTAGGAATGTTCTTTCTATTGGTGTTGTCCTGTTTTTGGTTTTCTTATTTCCTTTTTGTGCTTACCGAGTTACTCGCAATCGACTTGCCTGACTTTGGGAAATTGTTTACACTTTTTTTATTTTTTGACCATGTATTGGCCACTACCCTATGACACCTATGATGATTATGATTACCAATAAGTTTCATAACTGACGAGATTCAGATGGTTGATGGACATTTTACTTTTTTTTTGAATTTGAAGTTTTAAGTTTTCGTGTTGTGGCGGTTTTGTCGCTATAGGCCGCCGTACTAGATTCCTGTTGGCCTCTCTTCACATCGAGGCAATCCTGAGAGGTACCACGATTGCTCGGCGGAGAAAAACACTCAAGTCAATAAGCAATGGGGCAGGGTTAGGGGAGGTATACGATGCGACGCTGGAGCGTATAAAAGCTCAGGACGAGGAGAAGGCCGAGCTTGCGATGGCCACTCTCACCTGGATCTGCCATTCGGAACGGCCGTTACTGGTAGATGAGCTGTCCCATGCCCTGGCAGTGGAGATAGGAGAAGCGGATTTCGATCCCGAAAATGCTCCTTCGATAGGAACATTACTAGACTGCTGCCAAGGCCTGATCACAGTCGACGCCGAGGCTTCAACGATACGGTTAATCCACTATGCCGTCCAAGAGTACCTTTGTAGTCATCCAGGTCTCTTCAGTAAACCTCACTCAGTTCTCGCAGAAACCTGCTTAACCTATCTAAATTCACAACAAGTCAAGAATCTCACGCCCCATTCTCTCCCAGCCCCTCAAAACATGCCATTTCTCAAATATTCTGCAAGATATTGGGGAACACATGCGAACTGGGATTTCTCAGATAATGTAAGGATGCTCGCACTGGAGCTCTTGAATCAATACGGAGATCACATATCCGCTGTATCACTTCTGGGACAGATGACGCGTCCCGGATTTATCGAAGGCATCGCTACTCCCCCGCTCTTCTTTGCACTGCACTATGCGTCATTCTTCGGGATCGTCGAACTCGTAACTGTGTTGATAAATTCTGAACGTTGCAAGGTCGACCAACAAGAGTGTATAGGAAGTGCACCACTCGCATGGGCAGCGAGAAATGGACACGAAGGAGTGGTCAAATCATTGCTGGAACGGGAAGGTGTTGACCCCAAACCCCCTGATAAGAATGACCGAACACCGCTCGGGTGTGCTGCTCTAAATGGACACGAGGAAGTGGTCAAGCTATTGCTGGAACGGAAAGATGTCGCCCCCAATCACCCAGATATATCTGATCGAACACCACTCGGGTGTGCTGCTATTGAGGGACACGCAGGAGTGGTCAAATTATTGCTGGAACGAGACAATTCGACCCCGATCGCCCAGATGTGGATGGTCGGGGACCGCTCGGGGGTGCTGCTCTCGAGGGACACTCAGGCGTGGTCAAGTTATTGCTAGAACGGGAAAATGTTGACCCCAATCGCCCAGATGACGACGGCAATGGACCACTTACATACGCTGCTATCAAGGGACACGAGGGAGTGGTCAAGTTATTGCTGGAGCGGGAAAATGTTGATCTCAATGGCGAAAATAAAAATGGCCAAACACCACTCTGGTGTGCTGCTATCGAGGGGCACGAACGAGTGGTTAGGTTATTGCTGGAACGGGAAAATGTCGACCCCAATCGCCGAAATAACGGCGGCAATGGACCACTCCCCTGCGCTGCTCTAAAGGGACACGAGGGAGTGGTCAAGTTGTTGCTGGGACGGGAAGATGTTGATCCCAATCGCCCGGGAGGGGATGGTGTAACACCACCCATATTAGCTGCTGTTGGGGGATACGAAGGAGTGGTCCGGATATTACTAGAACGGGAAAATGTCGACCCTAATCGCTCGGATAAGAATGGCCGAACACCACTCCGGGCAGCCGCTTTCCGGGGACAGGAAGGAGTGGTTAGGATATTGCTAGAACGAGAAAATGTCGACCCCAATCTCCCGGATACGAATGGCGGAACACCACTCTGGTTAGCCGCTGTTATGGGATACGAAGGAGTGGTCAAGTTATTGCTGGAACGGGAAGATGTCGACCCCAATCGCCCAGATAGCAACGGCAATGGACCACTCAGCTGCGCTGCTATCAAGGGACACGAGGGAGTGGTCATGTTGCTGCTGGCCCGGGAAAACTTTGATCCCAATCGCGAAAATAAGGAAGACCGAACACCACTCGGGTGCGCTGCTATCGAGGGACACAAAGGAGTGGTCAAGTTATTGCTGCAACGGGAAAATATCGACCCCAATCGCCCAGATAAATATGATCGGACACCGCTCAGGTGGGCTGCTATCTGTTAGAAATCACGAAGGTTCCATATCTTCAACACTACGATGACCCTAGATGTTTGGACAAGGAGACTTAGGTTTAGGAAAGGGTTGCGGATTATGGTAGTTGAGGCGATGGTTGTTTATGGGAACGTTAGCTGCAGCGGAGATGTTTTGAGAATGCAGAGGAAATGTACTAGGGAGTTAGAACACTTTGGAGTCGACACTAGGAGGAGTCTGACGTTTGGGACTAAGGTACACTAAGAGATGGAACAAGAAAGATGTCGCATTACAACGATTGGGAAACAACAGAAGATATTAGTGGTGTTAAAAATTGCGGTAGCTGAAGGAAATTCTGTATGGGGATGAGACGACTAAAGAGAAGGAAGGGGGAACCGTTTGGAAAGCAGTTTGAAGGAGTTCATTGGGAGAAAGCAAAAGGTTATGATGAAGATGTGAAGGAGAGTCGAACGATGGGAAGAAAAGTTTTTCTATAAAGTAGAGATTGTGTATATGTTCCACCCTGGCGGGCAAGATTTTTACTTGGCCAAGAGGATATCCTCTTGCTTAATGGGATATCCCCTTGACCAAGCAGAGAACTTACCCAGTAGGATGCACTACTCAACAAGCTAAATTTCCCATATCCCACCCACCAAGAGGAAATTAATTTTTTAATTTTTCTTTAACTCTATAATAGCAAAGTAGGAAACATAATCGATGAAAAAGTAATAGCCATCCACCCGTTGCACTACTGTGCCCATATTCAGCACAAACAAATTCTTCTTTACTGTTTCCTTCCCAATTGTCCTCCTTATTCTCATTTCTACCGACCCTCTCAGCTTGGGCCTCAGACAGAAAAAAAGAATTTCCCAGACCCCTCCAACAAAGGCAACTGTAACGTCCTAGCATGAAGTTCAATTATTCGAGTTCTTACAGTAGATCGTTTCACAGTTCACAAAACAGATGATACCTAGTACATGTCTTTCTTTTGTTATCATCAGAGTGCTGCTGAGGAATAAGGGCATGGAGAGAAATAGAGAGACAGGTGTTGTGATTGATAGAAGGATCAGAACATGCTACTTATGTTTTATTTCTACGCCTATCTCTATCATGAGTCTTGTTTTTAGTGAAGAAGGAATAAGAAGAGTGCGAGTGAAGTACCTACAGTATGTTCCGTGTGAATTTTCTTTCTATCGTCTACTACTGTGCTATTCATAACCTCCTAATATTTATATCTCATTGACCAGTTTAGAGGACCTCCATGTATACTGCCTTCTAGTTAACTCATTTTATTATTCCCAATAGTAAGCCTCATTTCTGCATGGATGGCTTTAAACTTGGATTTTCGCTTATATGACGTCAGGGAATATTACTTGTAAAATCTTGGAGAGTGGGATGGATGAAGATTCGCTTTCCTGGTAGGACATCCTATCCAGAAAGTGACCTACTTGGTCAAGGGGATATCCTCTTGGCCAAGCAAAACTCTTGAGCGGTGGGATAGAACATATATATAGGACTCCTCCAGGCGAGGAAGAACAATAAGGACGACAATACTCTCTATCGATCATAGCCCATATTATTTGACTATCCACGGGCACGAAGGCGTGGTCAAGTTATTGCTCGAACGGAGAGATGTCATCTCTAACCTCCCTCACAAACAAGGTGGGACAGCGCTCTCTTCTGCTTCTAGAGAGGGGCCTGGACTCGTGCAGCTACTGGAAGCCCGATTATCTGTTGAAACCCTAGGCGCTGGTGCTAGAAGCGACCGTAGGTGGGATGCGTGGAAGAATGTCTCTCCTTTTTGGGGAAAAAACAAACCTAATTCGTTGATTACTGCATGATGAAAAAGCACAGTTATGTGCTGGAGGAACGGTAGTGTTTAGGTTGTTTCAACCTAAACGACGCTGATTGAATGGAATAAACCAAAAGGGGGCATAAGTCGATTGCCAAATATACGGGGATTATCAGTGGCCCCACCTTTTATGAGAAGGAGCCCGTTTCCTGCATTCAGCTTATAATTAATCATCGGTCCCATGCCGCCTTAAGCCTCCAAACTTGAAGTCTATAAAGATATCCGACTTATATAAAATAGGCGACGAATAATTCATACCCAACCAAAACCGCCCTACTACCCAACGGAATCCCACCCGATAAAAAGAAATTAGATGGGAAGGCAGCATATATGACGGAAATCTTGTTTGTGGACAACAAACGACATTTTATCTAATAGTGCGTGCGTTATTCCTCGTTGAATGAGAAATTGTGAAGCTGAATATTTGAACAGAGCAATTGAAAGGAGTGCTTTGCCTGTTTTCGGGGTGCCTTTGAGCAACGGGGTGTACGGAAGCTAATGCCGCATGGGTTCCTGGGATGTGGTAAGGGAGCTCCATCTAGCCTATTACGCCCTACTAGCTGAGTTGGGTTCAAACGCTAATCAATAATAGTATTATGCTCTCCTAGTGAAACTGAGAAATCAAGATCTGGAGTGGAGCTTGGACCTTGAAGCATATGTGGAGAACTGGAGCGGAGGCTTTTACATCTACCTCCGCCCGCTAACTCTTGCAACTATCCGCTTCCGTCAACTCAAACACTACAAGCCTAGAAATCTGTTAAAACCCCAGATTCGTAACTAACCCATCAATTGTAACGTAATTGGGGTGAACAAGAAGCGCCGGGTACCCCATTGGTTCGCCCAAACCCCATGGGATCCCCCCTTTCCAGCACCAGCCTTCCTACTTCTCCAGGACTCTTGTATATGCTATTGTTGATTTACCATCTTCCCATCCGCCGTGTGCCCTTTACGACAATCCAGCTATAGCGATCTTCAAATCACCCCCAGCTGGCATTGGCGGGAATGCCACTTGTATGTAGGCATACACCCCCAAACCCTGCGGATATTTGTTGATGTCTCCGAATGAAGGCTCACGAATTTCCGTTCATTGTCTTTAGCGTACAGCAACTGGTGGACTATTTCATTTTTTAACTTCCATAATTCATCTTGGTTACCATTCCTGTCAAGTAGATCTCTTGTTTCAACCCCCCCTTTTTTTCAACTCTCCTTTATTTTTATTTTTCTTCTTTGCTTTCCTTTGTTAGCGATAGATGGATAGATGGGCAGTTAGATAAACCGGACATAGATTTCTCTTTCTAATACCTGAGGACCTAGCGTATGCATCCCGGAGCCACCATGCGCCCCCAGCATTGTGATTTCAGGATGACATTCTTCGCAGCATCAATTAGAACTCAAATCCCTCATCCACACCCGAAAAATACCTACCATTCTGCCAAACCCCTTCTGATTCTCTGCCAAGATTAGTGCATGCGACTGGACTTTCTTTAACTATGATATCTAGTAAGTTGTCCCTGTCACTATTATTTGTGAGATTATCAAATTTGCTGTGGGACGCCGGCCTAGTGGACTGTGGTTCCACACGACCTATTAGCCCTGCCACTATAGATCCGGCGGAAATCTGAGCTGCGTAAACAGTCGTGACCATATTCATACTACCCAATCACGATCCAAGATACGCTGTTTTCCGACTGTATTTTCACGGAATTATTCAAAAAGTCCAAATCAATGAGTAACCCATAGAATTTGAAGATAGACCTTGGTCATTGTCAGATGTAGAGAAGGTAGGGGCGGGGGGGTTGAGGTTACTACAGTATCGCCTCGCCAGTTGTGTATCATTGGTGGCAGTAGCTATGATAAGACGACTAGCGCAGCACAGCTACTCTGCTATCTGCTGAGATAGCCGCAAACGAATGGCGCGCCATGCTGCACCGCCAAATTATTTGTTTGCTCTACCGCGATGTCTCAAACTGGTACCCACCGCTCATACTACCCTCTAATATTCACCCTAGCCCGCTTAACCTTTAAACATCAAAATATTGTACTGTGCCTACTAAATTACTCGCTAGACCAATAGACTTTGCAGTTTAATTCGATAAGAAGGATACTATACGACAGGAATATGTGCTGTACAGGAGCCTTGTTTTAGGCAATGGCTGTTATTTAGCAGAACCGTCCCATTACGCCGTTCTTAAGTTCAGGTCTACCCATACAATAATATTATTATCGTTGTTCCTATTTTAAATTCTGATAGGTTCAGGACCCCCGGCACCGGACGCTGCCCCTCTCTGTGCCCTAGGGAATGGCAAGTAAGAACAAAGACTTGCGAAGTTGTACCGACTAGTAAAGCTTCACTTGCCCCATCGCATCAAATATTTAGTCTTGTACATGATATAATTAGGGAATGAGGGGAGACATAAACAGGAGTGAGTTACTGCCGGGAAAGATGAGGTTTCCCAATAACCGATCTCGAGCTAGATGGTTTTAATTAATCCTAGTTTACTATTGAAGTGTGCTCTAGCACTCTCCCTATTGGCATATGAGGGTCCAGAAACAATCGTAATTACTGACATGCACATTAGGTAAGATGTCAAAACTTGCTGCCCCATAGCGGCAATGATCGGGAATATGAGTATTTATGACAAAGCGCACATCATTGAATATATCTGGTAAAAATGTGGTATATATATAACTCAAAAAAAAAGGGGGGAGTCCGGCACTCATCCCTCACCTCCGGGGGTGAGATGATTCTAGCATATGCTTAGACGTCCACCCCTCTCCGATGCCCTCTATTCCAAATGCCGATTAGGCATGGTAGTGGTACCCAAGGCCCATTTCTAAACGATCTGGGTAGCCTCCGGTTGGCCGCCCACATGTGCGAGGTTGGCCCTGAGGATGAAACCCCCCTAGGAAACCTCCACAGGAGGGCACTTTACCCCGAAGCCTAAAGACCTCTTCTTCTTATCAGCAGAAACCTTAACATCTGTAAGTACTATATCCTACGCACAGGTTCAGGCTGTGCGGAGATAGAGGCTCTCCGCGTTTGCATCATGAGCAGACGAGGCCTTCGCAGAGAGTTTCCGAGCACAAATAGGGGTGGTAATGGGAAGAGGGGGGAAGGGTGGATGTTTGGGGTGCGGGAGTGCCGAGTGCAGGTCGCGGCGCTAAGCCTGGAATTGCGGCTGTATGAAGCGAGGGGGGGTGTGGCTGTGGCTGGATGTCGTGGTTGTGTATCATGGTCCGCAAGGTGCGGGTCATGAGAGTAGATCCAGCTCGGTATTACGTCGTTAGATAAAACGGGGCTAAGGGCGAGGAGGAAGAGGGGTGAAGCTGTGTAGTCGGGAGCTTGTAGAGTTGAGGGAGTGTTTGATTCGAAGCAGAGTCTTCCTTCACCTAGGAAATGTCGTTTGGTGGGGAGTTGGCTTGGTGGGAGGGTACATCAGGGTACATCTTAGTGAGGATTGAATGCAGACGTTAATGTTATGCCGCTGGAACTGATGCAAGTTCTATGGGTTAAAGGTTCGAGAGTAGTCGGAATTAGGGGGTCTCCGGAAATCCTGGCGATTGAAGAGGGAAGTCGCGCGGTTCTTGCCATTCATGTTGTACGGACGTACAGCTCCTAAATTTTGTATGTTCCACAGGAGGTAAGGGCAGCAAACCACGCTTGTGGAACATACAAAACTTAGAGGCTGTACCTCCGTAGTTGGAATGGCTGTTGCCATCGCGAGGCTGTTGGTGCTGCATAAGGCTTTGAATATTTGTCCTATAAATTTCCTAGAGTTAGGCCCTGAGCGCATTAGAGCGACGGTGCCTCCCACAGAAGTGGGAGTTGGGAGGTAGGAATTGGCACTCTTAGCGGATATTTCGGAGGGAAGGAAACGCTTCAGAGTAAGCAGCTTGTGTTTTGCGTATTGTGATACCGGTACTGCTTTGCTCTTGGGTTGCTTCGGAGTGGTTGCGAAGGCTTCTGACTACTGATTTCTAACCGGCCTATCCACTGGCGCAGTGGCACCCTATCAATATTCCTCCCATCCCTACCCCCTCTCTTGTCTCCCTCTTCTTTGCAAGGCTTGTCTCTTACGGAAGTGAGGGGCTTAAGTTTTCTAGGTTACACAGGGGGCGAAGGTGGCCGACTCGCTTGTGGAACCTACTCGTACTCGTACAAAACTTAGGCCTTGTACCTCCGTGGATTGCGCATTCGGAACAGTCGCATTATTTGGTTGAAATTGAAATGGCACAAGACCAGTCAAATCAACTGTGGCTCACTCGGCGACCGAGAATAAACCCTACAAGAAAACCTTTCCCTCGACAAAGTAAAGACTGTGGCCGAAACAGCGCCCATTCAAAAATGGTGATCAGGATCTAACCCTAGTGGGCAACCTTTTCAAGTAAATCTCGCTCACGCATCACCAAGCACCATTCCCGATCTAGCGCAATAATGCGGAATATCCCGAAAATGCTTCGTTTTCCAATAATTCTGTCCCCTGCACCTCGCTAAAGTACTCGAGTACGTCTCAAAGAGTCTGCTCATATCTTAGGTTGCCGCTCCATACCGGTATGATACCGGATGAATTTCTTTGCTCCCGCTTAAACGGCAACTTCGAGTACCGAACCGTAGAATTCCGAAAATAAGGCGCGCGCCTTATTCAACATTTGTATTGGGAGGAAGGGTAGCTAAGGTTTAGGTTTGCTGATTGAACAAATAATTGTTACGGTATCATAAAGTACGGGGACAAAGCTTTTCGTCCGGCGCGGCAACGGCAACCCCACTCCCACCATACATTTATTACCTATACAACCACAACTGCTTAGAATGAACTGAAAATCTATGTACAT
>Ga0307507_10009012_pt1 | contig 13487 bp, 8 predicted proteins | sample 7_EM_MG_FD_207223 | JGI IMG/M metagenome (GOLD analysis project Ga0307507, IMG submission 207223) | Populus trichocarpa ectomycorrhiza microbial communities from riparian zone in the Pacific Northwest, United States - 7_EM | ecosystem: Host-associated > Plants > Roots > Unclassified | place...
GTGCAATACGACGACTGAGCGTAACCGAGGGGCGCGACCGTGGCAATCGCTAGGGCGGCGAAGGCAGTAGGGTGCCAGCCGAGTGAGTGGACTGTAGCTGTAACCGAGCAACGGGACGAGACCTGAAAGGGGTGAGGAGGGGTAGACCCAATAACCGTGGAAACTATCGGTAACCGTGTGCGTGTCTGACTAGGCAGCCTGTAGCGGAGGTGAAGAGAACGGAGAAATCGACCGTGGCCTGTTGAAGTGTTTTCTCCTACTGCGAACTGTAGTCCCAGCCGTCTGTAACATGGGCGAAAGGGTGTTGCCGACCGTGCGAACGCCAAGCGAGGCAGCGAAGCGCAAGCGAAAAGAGGGGGTGATTGAGCCAAACAACCCCTAGAAACAAGGACGCCAGGGCCCAAGAACATGATAAGGGAAGTAAGGCGGGAGGGGGAGGGTGCAGCTCACGGACAGTGCGGGTGCAGCTCACTGAGAGTGCGGGGGTGGTGGATGTTGACGATGAATTCTCATAGTGTTGAGATTTCAATCGCCGGGTGTGTAGAGGAGATGGTTCGTGACCCAAATCCTCTGCCCTGGGGGTGCCCTTATATAGGGGTTCTTCCCTCAACCATAACCCTGCATGACTCATACCTTCGCGTCACGCGACTCATGACTCATAGTGAGTCATAGTGTGAAATCCATCAGCTGACTCGTCTGAGTCAGCTGCGCTCTGCCTCACAACCAATCAAAACTCATAAAACAAGTCATCTGCCCTAACGGGGTCACATGTTTGAAACCCATGACTCATAACCATGAGTCATGTGCGAGATACATAAGCCACATGACTACAATCGTGCGTCATGTCAAATATCAACCAATAACAATAACCCAATGACACGCTATTGCGTCGTCATGTGAAAACCTATGAGTCAACTGACATCATAGTGTAAAAGATAACACACCGATGGCTAATAACTATTCGTCATGTGAGAGTCTGCCTTGCTTAGTCACCGTTTGTGACACCAGTGGAGCTTTGGCATTGCATACTCTTCCTGTCTTGCCTGAGCATCAGCAAAATGTATAAACCACTCCTGGTCCACCAAGGGGGGTTATGGTCCTCCTGGTCCTCCTGGTCCACCCTGATCCACCCTGGTCCACATTTTTGGTAAAATTTCAAAAATGTGTGGATCAGAATGGATTGGAGTGGACCAAGTGGACCACGGGGACCACAACCCCCCTTGGTGGACCAGGAGCGTTCAGGACCACCTTGGACCACCCTCCGACATTTTCCTGATACAGTATACCATGCCCGATCAGCTGGAGCCCCATCCTCCATCAACCAGAGTTGGCGACCTGCCCACTGACTCTCCCAGTACCAGAAGGGCCAGAGTACCTGAGTTAAAACATGGGTACAATAACTCAGAGCAGTTATTGTACCCCAGTCTTCACGCTTCCAGAGAACCAATGGGGACTTTGTGCCTCCTAGTATCGCTTCTAAAATCATGAGAGCATTTTGCTTCTTGAATTTGGGGGAAATACAGGCCTCCTCGTACTTTTCCCCACTACAGCGAGTTACCCAGATATTGCCCCGTGTACCAGAAAGCCATATATAGCATTCATCCGTCCATATTACCCGCTGCCAATCCTCACAACTCCAGCCACGATGATCGAGGGCGAACTGAAGACGTTTGGCTTTCTGAGCATCGGTCAGATGTGGCTTTCTCTGAGCCTTCCTCCGGTGGTAGCCTTCCATCACAAATGCCTTCCGCAGAGTTTTTTCTGAACCAGTTATGCCAAAGATATCGGCGATATCAACATATCGCATTCGGCGGTGCTCGGCATATCTTGTGGCTGTACCAATAAGAAGCCTTCGTGCTGCTGGGTCGATTGAAAATGGCCGGCCTTTCCGCTTCTTCGGTGCGGTTGGGGCATGACAGATATCATGAAATGTTGTCGTCCTTAAGCCTTGGTTTTCTTCAATTCGCTCATATGTCCAACCAGCTTCGAATCGCAAAGCCTGAATCCTATATCTCTGATTATACGAAGCTTCTTGTCTCCGAACAAGCGCCATAACCCTACTGGAACACTAGCCATCTAACATCCTCTCAATGGATATCCTACTGGAGCTCAGTCGGTTTCTCCTTCCTTATGCCCTTTTTTTTGTCTTTCTTCGTTGCACAGAAAGTCTGGTATCTTGGAAACCTCGGGATGTTTTTGGGAATCAATTTACCAAGAATTCTCAGGGGGTTGAATTCCCTTTTGTTCTAAGTACACAGACCACCACGCCTGTCTCACACCCCCGGAAACCTACTACAGGGCTTCCCCTGTTTTCGGTCACTTCTTGCCTATGACAAGTACATTCGTATCGCTTTGCTTGTTTACGCGAAAACCTTTCAAATACCATGCAAAACAGGGGGGGTACCTTTACAATACCATTCTTGGCCAAGACATACCATCCAAAAGGTTTCATATTGCAACAAAAACAAACCATTCCTAGAGTGTCAGCAGCTTCTTTAATTTTTAAATAACCCAAATAATTTTTGAAAAAGTTGAAAAAATTAAAAGACAATAACCCAAAGCCTCTAGATATTTTCCTATTTTCCACAATTTTTAACAATAAGCTGAGACCTGGGGTGAGGTTTTTAGTGATTTTATTAGTTTTCTTGGCATAAATCACCACCCAAAACACACTACCTTTCAGTCAGGATAGATTCACCCACAGAGGTCCTTTCTGACTTTAAGAAAAATTAAAAATCTAACCATTAATTAAGTCTATTCTTCTTGTTTTCAGCTTATTTTTTCAATTTTTCTTTGCCATTTTATGATGAGTTAAAGGTGAAATAATTCTTTGCAAAGGTTTCACTTTTTCGATGGCACATTTCGCGGTCAATGGTATCCGGAACGGTTTCACACTAAGTGCATGGTATTCAAACGGTTTACCCCACCCTTGAGGTCCTTTTCGATAGCTCTTATATTATCCCTCAGGGCTTATCTTAAGTAGTTGCAACTAAGGCGTAGTAACTGGTACAAGTACCATGGCCCCTTGACCACCACACCAAATATTTTAGGTTTTTCCATTTTACATTTCTTTTGCCCAGAGGCTTTCTTGCCGAATAACCATATTAATTTTATCATTTCTCTTAGCAAGAAGTTACCCCATTTTTCACCGGTTCCCGGGCGAGGGCAGTGGAATGGTGGAAAGTATTGCACGAGGGGAATAAAGTAGTGGTTTTCATATTTAAAGAAATTGACAAAGATTAGCTTACTGCGGCGTTTTGAGTAAGCTTGACATGCGCAAAAACAGTTCATTTATGATGATTTTACCTTATCATAAGCTACATTTTCCTTGAGTAGAAACCCAGGTGATGAGGTTGGTAAATAGTGTCTCAGCTTGAGCAAAGTGAGAATACTTGAATGTATATCAAGTACCGAGCCCTATTATCAACCATCAACAAGTGATAGCTATCACAAACCTTTGCTACAAAAATTTAATTATAAGAATATCTAGTTAGCAAGATTATCTCTAAGTACTGGAATTCTAGAAATGTCACAAACGGTGGCTAAGCAAGGCAGATTGCCTCATGACTAATAGTTATTAGTCATTGGTTTGTTATCTTTCACGCTATGAGATCAGTTGACTCATAGGTTTTCACATGACAACGCAATAGCATGTCAATAGTTTATTGTCATTGGTTGTTATTTGACATGACTCACGTTTGTGGTCCTGTGGTTTATGTATCTTGCACATGACTCATAGTTATGAGTCATGGGTTTCGCGCATGTGACCCCATTAGAGCGTATGCCTTGTTTAATGAGTTTTGATTGGTTGCGAGAGATGGCACAGCTGACTCGAAAGAGTCAGCTGATGGATTTCACACTATGACTCACTATGAGTCATGAAGTCGAATGACACGAGGGTATGAGTCACGCGGGGTTAGGGTTGAGGGCAGAACCCATATATAAGGGCACCTTTGGGGCATGGGATTTGGGGCACGAACCATCTCCCTTACACACCCGGCGATTGAAATCTCAACACCATGAGAATTCATCGTCAACACCCACCAGCACCGCACTCTCAGTGAGCTGCACCTGGACTCTCCGGAAGCTACACCCTCCCCCTCCTTCCTTACTTCCCTTCTCATGTCCTTGGGCCCTGGCGTACTTGTTTCTAGGGGTCGTTTGGCTTTATCACTCCCTGTGTCTGCTTACGCTTCGCTGCCTCGCTTAGCGTTTGCACGGTCGACAACACCCTCTCCCCCATGTTACAGACTGCTAGGACTACAGTTCGCAGTAGGAGAAAACTTTTCAACAGGCCACGGTCGATTTCTCCATTCTCTGCACTTCCATTAGAGGCTGCCTAGTCCCACACGCACACGGTTACCGATAGTTTCCACGGTTATTGGGTCTGCCCCTCCTCCCCCCCCTTCAGGTCTCGTCCCGTTGCTCGGTTACAGCTACAGTCCATTCACTCGGCTGGCACCCTACTGCCTTCGCCGCCCTAGCGATTGTCACGGTCGCGCCCCTCGGTTACGCTCAGTCGTCCTATTGCACTGCCTCGGTGGCGGATGTCAACGCCTTGGGTTCTCGAGTAATGGATGCAACGCTACAATGGATTTAGTGGCCCCCGCACCCCCTTTGTTCTTCTTTTATTGTTGGTGTCTACGGCAAGGGTTTTCCTGTTGATTCCTCCCCATGTATTTATTTGATGTTTCTTATTCCGCCCTCTTAGTCGGAGTTTGATTTCTTATTTTGCGTCGCTGGTGTGCGGTTGGTCTTGTATCAGACAGACTTGGGTTGATCGCTTTTTCCCTGGCGCAGGGCTAGATACAAGACAGGGGATGGGGGTTTTCTTTACCATCGCTAGTGCTGCACGTAGTCTTTGTTCCCAGTAGTTGATTAATACAAGGCACATGATATAAAAAAAACAAATGAACAAAGAAGGCATGAGATTTGGGTCACGAACCATCTCCTCTACACATCTGGTGATTGAGATCTCAATACCATCAGAATTAATCGTCAACATCGACCACCCCCGCACTCTCAGTGAGCTGCACCTGCACTCTCCGTGAGCTGCACCCCCCCCTCCCGCCTTACTTCCCTTATCATGTCCTTGGGCCCTGGCGTCCTTGCTTCTAGGGGTCGTTTGCCTCTATCACCTCCTCTTTTCGCTTGCTCTTCAGTGTCTCGCTTAGGGTCCGCACGGTCAGCAACACCCTCTCGCCCATGTTTCAGACAGCTGGGACTATAGTTCGTTGTAGGAGAAAACCTTTCAATAGGCTACCGTTGATTTCTCTGTTCTCTTCACTACCTTTAGAGACTGCCTAGTCAGACACGCACACGGTCACCGATAGTTTCCATGGTTATTGGGTCTACCCCTCCTCTCCCCCTTCAAGGTCTGGTCCCGTTGCTTGGTTCCAGCTACTCTCCACTCACTCGGCTGGCACCCTGCTGTCTTCGCCGCCCTAGCGATCGCCACGGTCGGTGAGCCCCTCGGTTCCCCTCAGTCGTCGTACAGCACTGCCTCAGTAGCGGATGTCAACGCCTTTGGTTCTCGAGTAATGAATGCAACGCCACAATGGATTTACTGGCCCCCTCTCCCCCTTTGTTCTTCTTTCATTGTCGGTTACTTAGGGTTTCGGTTAGTTGTTTATCAATTCGTTTACTTTGTTGGTGTCTACGGCAAGGGTTTTCTTGTTGATTCCTCTCCATGTATTTATTTGATTTTCTTATTCCGTCCGCTTAGTCTGAGTTTGATTTCTTATTTTGCGTGGCTGGTGTGCTGTTGGTCTCATACCAGAGGGACTTGGGTTGATGGCTTCTTCCCGGGCGCCGGGGTGGATATACTTAGGGGATGGGGTTTTTTCTTTGCCATAGCTAGCGCTCCACGCGGTCTTTGTTCCCTGTAGTTGTTAATACAAAGCACATGATAAAAAATAAAAAATAAAAAAAGTCCCGGGATTTGGGTTCCTCATGCAACCATCTAAGTTCTTTCATACACTACACTTTCAATACAAAGATCTTTACCTACCACGCTTTTGGGAATCAAGACAGGACTGTCTTATATGAGCCTAGCGATTGAAGTTGCTAGCTAGGAGTCAACGGACTTAGCTATTGCAACAGCTGTAAGGCAGAGAAGAGTGATCGTTAGCGAACTATCCGTTACCTGCTGCAAGTATCACTTGGAGAAGAGAGGATTGTAACAAGAAAGGAAATTTGAAAAGTAATAAAATAATTTCTCTCACCTAAGGGTTTATTGTCAGGGTAGGTACTGCATGCCCACTTAGTCTGGTCGGAGCAGATTAAGGGTCCCATACGGCCCCTTCGCCGTTTTGGGGATACTCATACTCGAGTATTACCCATACTCATCTTTGAGGTCCCCAAATATGTTACTTGAAATGCTTTGATACAATTGGCTACTGTTGATATGTGCCCTAATGCACACTAATTCATGGCTGAGTGCCGATCATTTTACCATGGTCACTCTTCTGAACTTTGAAAACCCCTACTATGATAGCATGGCTGTTCCTTCTAACCGGAGATTTGTCACGAGGAGATTTATTGTAGCCAGGTGCAACTAAACTCTTTCGCTCACTCAGGCATTCACTTGTTCCTTTACTTGCTTGTTCGTTCAATTGCTCATTTCTGGGGTAGCTTAGTTGTTCCTTGGCTCTTTCATCTATTCCTAGATTTGTTTACTCATTTGTTCGCTTATTTATTCCCTTGTTCACACTGTGGTTCGCTTGTTTAGTCTACTCTTAGAAATTATCGGTGGTGAGCCGAACTCAATACCGGTAAGCGGTGGGCGGAACAAAGCGTCAGCACAGCCACTAATTAGGTTCCGAAAGTATTAGGAAGAGGTTCACTAGAGGTGAGAACAAGAGACAAATAAAGGCCAAATAAGAGTTGTGTTAAGACCAGTTAGATTTTGGTTGACCGGGAAGAAGGGGCTGGGTAAAGAGAAGAGAAAAAAGAAATAAAGATCTAAAAGGACAAGCGAGCCCCGCAACCAATGACAGCCAAAACAGGTCCGTGACTAAGCAACCATGCTCCGTCGAACAATCTTCTGTTAGAAATTATTTGTGGCGAGCCAAACCCAATAAGCGGTGGGAGGAATGAACTGTTTGCACACCCGCTTATTGGGTACAGAAAGCGCGGGAAGAGCTTTACTGAAGGTGAGAACAAGAGAGAAATTAAATGTCAAGTAGGAGTTGTGTTAAGACTAGGTGCCTTAGTTTTGTTTATAGTTAAGAAAAAAAGAACTTGTCTTCAGAGATATCTTAAGAGAAAAGAAAGAAAAAGAAGAGAGCAAAAGAAGGCAAGCAAGCCCCACAACCAATGATGGTAGAGACAGCTCTATGACTAGCAACCATGCTCCGGCCAACACCTCCATTACTCTGCCCTTTTCCCTGTTCTCTCACCCGTTCACTCCTTGACTCGTTAATTCATTCGCTGGGTGAACAACCGTTGCGAGCGAAACAGAGAGCGAAAACCCTATTAGCCCAACAGACTACCCTATGGCGAAATCACGCCTATTGCGCAATCTCGATTTTCCTGTGCGCAGATCACAAACACTGGGGGGTGCTGAGTAGCCGCGTATACTCGCGCGAGCGAATTGAAGGTGGACACTAAGCCGCAATGCGCATACCAAAGTGCAACTTCAATTCTGCCACACCAGTATAGGCTTCTACAGCAAGATAGAATTGAGGCTTAGAGAAACCAGGGGGAATCTAGAACTGGGTGTCCGTGATGAACCTGTGGATTATATCTAGTTTTTGTGCTTATGTAATATTTCTCTCTTGTATTAGGGCACCTACGGTCGTCCCTAAGCAAAAGTCTTGGTGAAACGGCCTTTTTGCACCAAAACTCGCCTTGTTTGACCCACCCCCACACCTGGAATTGCTTCAAATAATATTTGTCACTTACCTAATTGTTTTCACCTTCATTGCAGCCTTCACCTAACACCACTTGTCAGCTCAATAAACTCTGTGGGGCTAAGCTAACAGTCTTCAAAGTGAATCATACCCGGTGATATGCCAATTTTGTATGTAAAATGACACTTTTTGGGCAACTCAAAACTTTAAGACTGCATAACTTTTCCAATTTTTCGCTAAATTTATTAAGAGTTGTGTAGGTACAGTAGAAAGGTATTGTAACTATACATGAGAAGTTGGGGGCGAAATTTCTTTGTGGTTCGTAAACTACAAGTAGCTAAAAGTCGGTGTTTTTGGTGTAAAAAGCCCGTTTCACCAACACTTTTGCGGGGGTGCTTTTATTATTGTAGTCCGCAAATATTCCTAACACCGTAAGCCAGCCCAGAGTCTCAGACATTTACAAAATCTAGCTTAACTACTAGAAGCCCACACCAGAACAACACTGCCCTCTACATGGTTGATACCAGCAGACCATTCACCAGGATTAAAAGGATACCCCTAAGTTAGGGTTAGGGTTGTAGTTCAACGATTTGGGGCCTCCGGATGAGTTACAGCAAAGCCAGTACCATATTGGGGTGTGATGATGTGTAAAGGGAATCGCTTGGATCGCTTGACAGCAATGCGGGGGCGAGGCAAACCGGCAGCTCAGGAGCTTGGGGTAGGCTTCTTTAAGTATACAATCTATTCCCATCTAGTTTCTCGTCACTGGCGGCGCTATACATTGCTATCCACGACTATCCAGAAACACAAGAAAAATACCAACTCGAAGTATAAGAGGTGAGAAGATCAAGAATAGCGTGAGAGGACCAAGCCTAACTAAAACTTCAGGGGAGGAGGAGGGCAAAGTGAAAAAACACAAAAGTTGATAGATAGGAATTAGAAAGCAAAAACCAAGAAAACGCCGGTATGAAAGTCTATCAACATCTAACGCTGCCGAGATATTGCACACCAATCCCTAACCCGACAAGTATTTACGAAACGAGAATATATCGGGTGAGGGAGAAAGGATGTAAGGGAGAAAGGTGAAAAGGCAAATGACATGATGAGGAGGCAGTCGGCGGCAAAATGAGGGGATTTCTTGAGTGGTGCTAGGATGGCTACTAGTATTGATAGGAGGGTTCTGGGGGTTGAGAGGGCCGAGGAAAGGAGGTTGAGGCCGTCGGAATAGTTTGGTTGAGAAGTCGCTATTAGCGAACATGGAAATAGAATCCTTGGAGTCCAATACCACTTTACGCTCATCGCAGTCTGCCGGTGAGGGCGGAGGCAAGCCATTAGAGCCTGGAGTGTGGATGCTAGAACAAGTAGCCTAGAATTGCATCTCGACCACATACTCATCCCGATTGCCAGCAGGCGGCAGAAGGGATGTCTAGACACCGCGATCAGCCACATCAGAATTAGCATTGTCCCGTTCCAGTATGACTTGGGCAATTCCATCGTGTCTTCGGGAGTGAGCCAAAGACAATGGGGTTTGGCCTTTGTTATCTGGGGTGGCAGTGCAGACGTCTTTCCGTTCCAGAAGCATCATTACTACCCCCTCATGTCCCTTCTCAGCCGCCCACGAGAGTGGTGTTGCGCCATATTTGGTGTCTGCCAGGTTGATATTGACGTCCTCTCGTTCCAAAAGCATCTTGACTATGCACGAATGCCCGTACCCTGCCGCCCACGAGAGTGGCGTTAGGCCATATTTGGTGTCTGCCTGGTTGGGATTGACGTCCTCTCGTTCCAAAAGCGTCTTGACTACCCAGGAATGCCCGTACTCAGCCGCCCACGAGAGTGGTGTTTTGCCATACTTGGTGTCTGCCTGGTTGGGATTAACGTCCTCTCGTTCCAAAAGCATCCTGGCTACGCTCTCATACCCCTTCCAAATCGCCAATATGAGTGGCATCCAGCCAGATTTGGTGTCTGCTTGGTTGGGATTAATGTCCTCTCGTTCTAAAAGCACCTTTACTACCCCTTCATACTCATTTTGAATCGACCACAAGAGTGGTGTCAGGCCGTATTTGCTGTCTGCTTGGTTGGGGTTGGCGTCCTCTCGTTGTAAAAGCATTTTAGCTACCTCCTCATGCCCCTTCTCACATGCCCACAAGAGCGGCGTCCAGCCAGAATCGGTATCTGCCTGGTTGATATTGAGGTCCTCTCGTTCCAAAAGCACCTTTACTACCCTCTCATGCCCATTCCCCGCCGCCCACGAGAGCGGCGGCCGGCCATATTTAGTGTCTGCCTGGTTGGGATTGACGTCCTCTCGGTCCAGGAGCACCTTCACTACACCCTCATGCCCGTAATACGCCGCCCACGAGAGTGGCGTCTTGCCATATTTGCTATCTATCTGGTTAGGATTGAGGTCCTCTCGCTCCAAAAGCACCTTTACTACCCCCGAATGCCCAGACTTAGCCGCCCTCGAGAGTGGCGCCAGGCCATATTTGGTGTCTGCCTGGTTGGGATTGACATCCTCTCGTTTTAAAAGCATCTTTACTACCCCCTCATACCCGTTCTCAGCCGCCCACGAGAGTGGCGTTGAGCCATATTTGCTATCTGCTTGGTTGGGATTGACGTCCTCTTGTTCCAGAAGCATATTTACTACCCCCTCATGTCCGTACTCGGCCGCCCATGAGAGTGGCGTTGCACCATATTCGGTGTCTGCCTGGTTGGGATTGAGGTCTTCTCGTTCCAAAAGCATCTTTATTACCCACTCATGCCCGTACTCAGCCGCCCACGAGAGTGGTGTTGCGCCATATTCGGTGTCTGCCTGGTTGGGATTGAGATCCTCTCGTTCTAAAAGCACCTTCACAACCCCCTTATTCCCCCTCTCAGCCGCCCACGATAGTGGTGTCTTGCCATATTTGCTATCTGCCAGGTTGGGATTGACGCCCTCTCGTTCCAAAAGCATCTTAGCTACGCCCTCATGCCCCTTCTCACATGCCCACAAGAGCGGCGTCCAGCCAGAATTGGTATCTGCTTGGTTGAGATTGAGGTCCTCTCGTTCCAAAAGCACCTTTACTACCCTCTCATGCCCATTCCCCGCCGCCCACGAGAGTGGTGTCTTGCCATATTTGCTATCTGCCTGGTTAGGATCGACGTTCTCTCGTTCTAAAAGGATCTTTACTACCCCCCCGTGCCCATTCATAGCCGCCCACAAGAGTGGCGTCCTGTCGGATTCGGTGCCTGCCTGGTTGGGATTGACGTCCTCGCGGTCTAAAAGCATCTTTACTACCCCCCCATGCCCGCACTCAGCCGCCCACGAGAGTGGTGTCCTGCTACTTCCGGTGTCTGCCTGGTCGGGGCTGGTGTCTTTTCGTTCCAAAAGCATCCTTACTACCCCTTCATGCCCCTCCTCCGCTGCCCACGAGAGTGGTGTCTGACCCTGTCGGGCGTCTGGCTGGTTGGGATTGACGTCCTCTCGTTCCAAAAGAATCCTTACTACTCCCTCATTCCCTCTCATAGCTGCCCATGTGAGAGGCGTGCTTCCCGTGTAGTCGTCTGCATTAACGTCCCATTCCTTCATATCTAATACCGCCGCAGCTATCTCCGCGAGCCCGAGGAATGCCACCCCGTGGAGTCCTGTAAATCCCGTGGGTCCATTCCCCCAATTCCACCATTGGCCCAAGAACGTATCCTGACTATGGAGCAACAATAGTTGAGCAGATATATGCTCATCAAATCTATCCAGAAGTCTCACCGCAAGTATTTTGATGTTTTCCGTCACCCCCCTTCTCGTATGCTTCCCCCAATAAAGAGAAGCATATTGTAGGAGGGGTGTTGTTAAGGGGGCCGAGCGAAGAGTTGGCGAAAGATCCTTGATAGATCCAAAATTGAGATATGTCAAGCAAACCTCCGCAATTACCAAGTCAGGGCTATGGAAGAGGGTCGGATCGTGCAAGAGATGTTCCTGTAAAGTAAAGTGCACCAGTCGAACAGTGGACGAAGAAGCCTCGACAACGACAAGTCCCAGACAAGATGCTACGAGTGTCCGTAACGCAGGAACGTTTTCCGGGTCTAGATCTGCGGATCCTATCTCCACTCCCAAGGCATGGCAGAGCTCGTCACCTCGTAACGGTCGTGCCGAATACAACACCCACATCAGGACCTTCAATCCGAGTATTGATTTATATCCCCTTTGTGCCTTTAGTCGTGATAGAGTTGCGGTGTAGGCATCGCTTAGTCCATTCCCTTGTGTCATCTCTTCAAGTTTCTTCTTTCTCCGGCGAATCGTTACTTCTCCCAGAATAGCGTCCATGTTGAGCGACACAAGGAGGAATCTACCCACAATCGTTGGTAAGTATACATCATTGATAGAGTGAAAATGTGAAATGGTCCTACGCACATATCAGATATATTTTCCTGGATTGTTTTCACAATATCCGCTCGCAAATTATTGCTCATCGCCTCCGGTTCGGCATCCCTGTCTAACCTCTTCTCCACATAATTCCGGATATCATCGATGTTAGGGCTGATAGGGATCACAATTGTTTTGGCGAAATATCTCCGAACATCGTCCCCGACATGAGGCCTCCCGGTGAGGAATACTCTCGCGCTAGGGGATTCCCGAACAATATCTCTCAGTGACTCGAAAAGCTCCGCCAGGCGATTGGGTAAACATTCGTCTAAGGCATCAATACAGATGAAGACTCGGTGTAGTGAACCAATAGCAGTCCTCAACATTCCCATCAGATCCGAAAGTCGCGGCCCCCTACCACCAATCTCGTTTTTCGCTTTTTGAAACGCATCCCGTACATCCTTGGCAATCCCCGCCCTACCTACTAGCTGCTTGAGAATAGCTCCCACGATGCTGTTGATTGTTTGGTCTTGCTGGGAAAGGAAGTCGCAGTAGAAGGCTGCAACCGCGATATTTTCCTCCCCCGCATGATCGCACAGGCTGTCGATCACCAAGGAACTAGTATTTCTGGATATCAGCAATATTCGCCTGTTCCGAAGGATCTCGCCACTTACCTTAGATATGTTTTGCCAACTCCTGGATTCCCGGAGCAAAACAAGACAGCCTTATCGGCTCCATCCTCACTTCCCCTCCACTCCCGAAACTCGGCCGTCTCCAAAAGCCACTTCCCGACCCCGTCGAACCGGTCGGTTCGCACACCCTGGTGTCTCTTACTCGGTTCCAGTGGAGAGAGCCAATGCATGATCTTTGCATCCTCGTCGGGCGCATAGATAGTGTTGAAACTACCAATGTTGCCAGAGTAGACACTGCCATCACCGACCCTGAGCGATAGCATACCTGTTGTTTGGTCCATGGTATTCGATTCAAAATTTTGGTTGAATGTAGAAATGGTGTAGCGATTTGTAGAGGAATAAGGGAGTTGACAAACATTCTATAAAGAAGGCGGGGGTGATGTGGCTTGTTGTGGCACAATTTCTATCCAATCATTTTCCTTCAGGTTAAGGTGAATGACTGATACTAAATATGCTACGCCAAGACTTCTGCCGAGCGCCTGTATCCCTTAATCTGTGTGCAGATTTCGCAGCTTTTTAGCGTTGCGCCGGCGTGATGATCAACACTAATCTTACCAGGTGTGGAGAAGATCAATTGAGGAAAGGGTGTGAAGATGCAACCGTAGTGAA
>Ga0307507_10009013_pt1 | contig 13486 bp, 11 predicted proteins | sample 7_EM_MG_FD_207223 | JGI IMG/M metagenome (GOLD analysis project Ga0307507, IMG submission 207223) | Populus trichocarpa ectomycorrhiza microbial communities from riparian zone in the Pacific Northwest, United States - 7_EM | ecosystem: Host-associated > Plants > Roots > Unclassified | place...
CCTCGCGTCACGCGACTCATGACTCATAGTGAGTCATAGTGTGAAATCCATCAGCTGACTCGTCCGAGTCAGCTGCGCCCTATCTCGCAACCAATCAAAACTCATAAAACAAGTCATGTGCCCTAACAGGGTCACATGCGCGAAACCCATGACTCATAACTATGAGTCATGTGCGAAATACATAAACCACATGACCACAATCGTGCGTCATGTCAAAACCACATGACCACAATCGTGCATCATGTCAAATATCAACCAATAACAATAAACCAATGACACGCTATTGCGTTGTCATGTGAAACCCTATGAGTCAACTGATCTCATAGTGTGAAAGATAACAAACCGATGACTAATAATTATTAGTCATTTGAGAGTCTGCCTTGCCTAGTCACCGTTTGTGACAGTATATAAATGAGTACTAGTTGAATTAGACATAGAATAGAAGATTATTTAAGAGGCCTTTAGAACTTGAAAGTGTATTGTAACCTAGGTCAGGGACCAGTAAAGGGGGGACCCTTGGACTTTTTCTCTGGAAGCACGAGTGGTGGCTCAGAGGGCATCCTGAAGATTTGGTGTTACATATGATTGCGTCAGGAGGCAACACCCTACCGCCATCACCTCTGGAGTCGTGGTTAACATCCTGTGCTTCTCGCGCGTCAGATGCACAGGACGCTCAAGACACAAACAATAATTTTTGCTGATATATACCTAATAGTAACAAATACATAATCTAAAAATAAAATAAACAAAGGCCTAGGAGTTGTGTTCTTCACACAGCCACCTAAATACTTTCTTATCTATTAGTTTCACAATACAAACTCTTTATACTTTACAACTCATACACTTGAGCGAAAAGGACGTTGAGTGTCTCTCATAATAGCTGAGCTTGAGATCAACATCATACTTGGACAATGTAGGCAGTGGCCTAAGAGCGATCAAAAGGGATAGTTGTTACCTGCTACAAGTATCGCCCGGAGGAGGATTGTAACAAAAACAAATGGCCTTGGATTTGATTTCTTCATATAACCATCAAAGTTGTTTTCTATACTATACTTTTAAAACAATCATCTTTACCTTTGCATATGAGAGAGCCATTAAACTGTTTCTATAAAACCTAGAGCATTCTTGTTCTATAGGAGTCATAGTACTTCGAGTCAGCTCTCTAGGCAACAATGATAGATTAGAGTAAACTCTCAATTTCACGGAACAGGTTACCTGCAATTCTTCTCTCCAGGCATGGATTGTAACTGTTGCGCATACTCATTCCTGCATCTAGGTCCATTTTCTGCTAACCGCCATCTTGGTACTCATGTGCACCCCCTCTAATAACATCATAAAGTTTTACTCCAATCATGAGGAAACTATTGCCAAAATCAGAAACCCCTGACAGATTACTCTAGTCCAAATATTCTAACACTATAAAGCTACACCAAGTAAGGCTCTTTCATATATTTTAATTCATAGATATAAATCTTATAAACTAAATTAAATTTTAATAAAATGTAATTCCCTCTAAATGTTTTTATAACAGGTGGGAAATTACCAAAACTGCTTTTATCTTAATTTATTTTCCAATTGCCATACTTGAAATAAGTCTTCCAATTGACAAGCACAACAGGCCATATACTAGTTCTCATTAAACTACACTCATATATTCTAATTCTCCATTTTTCAATGTTTCTGCTGGTTGACTTTCAAAGTGCTATCGCTATTTTTCTTTGGCATACTTAAAGGTTTACTTTAATTTTTCACTAGTTTCCACTTGTGAGCAGAATCCCAGTTTTATGCCGCGGTCCCCCCACAATTTACGTTAAGCCATTCCCTTGAAATACAATCATATTCCTTTATTGCTACCTACCGAACAGACCCTTAATTTACACCTCGGCCATGGCTCTTTTTAATGAATTGAAGCAGTGGAAACCTCAAATCAATCAGCTAGTATGGCTTTATAACTGTGGTCATGGACCGTACTGTACGGTACGAGGACTTATTTGGCTAGAGAGTACCTTTGATCCGCAGTATACTGTACTTTGGATATTATGTGGTAAATTCGATATTGTAGATACATACATCCTCCAAGGCCTTGAATAAGGGATTGCCAGTTTCTCAGTATTCGAACACATACCACTATCCATGTGCCCAGTCTCCCGCCATAAGTCCATTACCCGCCCAAGTGTCATCCCCTACACTTCTCTACCAATCACCCAGAAAGCAAAGCCACCGCATCAACACTATGTAATGCAAAACAGCACCCCCTCCCAGTCCTCATCCTCCAACAGCCAGCAACCTAACCTCGCCGTCGCTCCCCCTTAGCGCCCCTCCTGAAGAAATCCCATTCCGCCGGTAATTCGGCCGAGCCTCGTACCCTCGCCCAAACTATGCTCCCCTGCCGCTGTAATTCGGCAATCACAACCTCTCACTCACTTCTCCCTCACCCTGCCAATTCCTGATCCTCCATGTCAACGCAAGGCTTTGTGCCAGATGCCTTCACATTTCCCGCATGGGCCACAAGTACTAAATGCTGAATGGAGATAAACGCCATGGCGGAGAGAAAATGTAAAAACCACAATCACAAGGAGGGAGAAAGAATGACTCGAGTTGGCGACAGAGTATATTAATTGGGAGGAGTTAGTAGGATATGATACGATACGACTGAACGACTTCTAATTACAGAAACAGGGCTGGAGCAGGACGGTACAGCAGTCACAAAAAGCACCAGACGCAAAGTTAAGAAACTAAGAAACGACTCAAGGATATTATACTTAGCCACCCTCCCCCTCCCATCTCATCGCAATTAGCCACAAATTGGCCGATTTATACACCCTTTTTATTTCGGAATTAAGAAACAGGAACTGAAAGCGCAAGTATGAGGAGAATGGTAATCAAAAAAATCGGAAACATAAACTAAACTACGATGGCGTACAATACAGGCTACTCTGGCTTAGAGAGAATAAAGGAAGGAAGGAAATAAGGGAAGTAAACATCAACAGCGAGAACTAACCAGGTGATAGGCACTTTTTTTCGTAATTCTGTCCTTTGTCTGGCCTTCTAATTATCCCTCCGCTCATTGGCACCGGGGGTTGGGATGAGAACGATCTTACTTGTCGTGAAATTCGTTTTAGGAAATTGTCCCAAAGTTTGACCTCGATAGTTGTCATTGCCAGATCACATCACATCCTGTCTGCCTGTCTCCAGTCGTAGTAGATAATCCGCCATCGCATTGATATCTCTCTGGCCTTGGTTTCATGACTAACCTATCGTGCCGTGACACACTCCTTCACGATCTCTTTTTCCCTGAAGCCGATCCGACTCGATGTGATTGATTGTCGGTTCGTGATTGTTTGCTCGCTTCGTCCGGTGGTAAAATGTGTGAGGAGGAAAGTGTGATATAGTGCGCGCAAAAAATAAAAAGAAAACAAAAACTAATAAAACCAGACCAAACGACAAAAAACAAGACATGGCAACACTTAAGAAAGACTACGACTGACCGCCATTAGTTTTTCGCATTTGCGTTTCTTTTCGTTTCTTCGGTTCGGTCTCGTCTCGCCTCGCCGGCGTGTTGATGGTCGTAGCGTGAGAATGAATAAAGATATCTGGGCGATAGATAAAAAAGTTTTTTTCATAAAAAAATTTGTCCCCCATCAGTCCATGTCCCGAAGCCGCAGGACAAAACAAAGGTAAGAGGAAGAATATATAAACGCCGAATAATATCCCAAGAACGATATGTTGAAAATAAGCCACCGGCCTCCACACTCTCACTTTCTTTCATTCTCAATTCCCCGCCGACAAGGTAAGGTAAGATGCTTACGCAACCAACTAATTCGAAACCTCAAGCGCCTTGGGTGGATGATACTCGTACCTCGGTAGCATTGCTCTCTTTTCTTCCTATAGTGCCAAATTCCCACGTTAGCCTCAGTACTCGCAAAAGATTAAAAGAAATGGGGGGTGTGAATTCACAGGACTAATCTCATTATCCGCATACACCATCTGAGTCTCCCTCTTGGGCTTCTCCTTCCCGTCCTTTTTCTTTTCAGCCGGTTGAGCGTCGGGAAGACTACTCTGCGCAGCTTCCGGCGTAGGCTTGTTTTCCTCTGCTGTGGGATTCCCGTTTCTGCCATGCGCGTGACCGTGGCCGTTGGTACTATGTGGCTGGTAATTATGGTTTCCGTGCTGTGGTTGCTGCTGCTGCTGTTGATATGACGGTTGGTTGTACGATTGCTGCATGGGGCCGGTCGGTGGGTAACCTCCTGCTCCGGCGAAACCAGCGTTAGCTCCGCCGGCTTGGGGGTACATTTGACCTTGTCCTTGTTGCTGCTGTTGATTCCAACCACCACCGCCGCGACCGAACCCGGAATTATTGATGGGCGCACCGCCGAAATTGGGTCGGGGTGGGAGTCCAGGCGCGTTTGGCCGCGGGGGGAGACCTGGAATCTGGTGGGGCTGAGGGAGGGAAGATGGAGCACGGGAAATATGTTGCTGAGGGGGTGGTGGCCCCTGTTGGGGTTGGAATTGATTGTGCGGATTTGGGTTATACCCAGGTCCCCCATTTGGGCCGAAGGGAGGGTGTGTGGCATGGGGAGGACCGGAAGGTTGGAAGCTATTATACCCCGGACCAGATGGAACGGGAGCTCCTCGACCAAAAGATGCCGGGGGTTGCTGGAAGGTCGGTTGATGGTAAGGTGCTGGATAGGCTGTTTGGTTTTGCGGGGGATAGACCGGTGCGGCAGGGTATGCAGGTGCCTGCGGAATTGGATACGCACCTTGCTGGAAAGGGGCCGGAGCCGGGTTTTGCTATACAACCAGATTAGCCGCCACTCAACTCAACCACCATCAAGCGTAGAGAGACAACATACAAATCCAGCAGCGGGTGGCTGCTGTTGCTCATACCCGCCCGCCTGTCCCGGACTCGCACTTCTCCCACCAACCACAGCGGATGCCGGGCTCATACCCCCCCCCGGCCCTGCGCCTCCAACCACACCGCCTGCCACCGCAGCAGCCATAGCCTTTTTATGCGCCTCCAGCTTCTTTTTGATATTTTCCGGGTCCAAGTCCTTGCTAATATCGACCTTCGGTCTCTTGGGCGCATTCCCGGATTGCCCACTCGCGGCCCGGCGGTCGGCTTCTCTCTGCGCAACGGCAGCTAGAATCCTTTGATTGTGCGCATTTACCTCACTCTCCGGAATCCCCTCTGTCCCGAATATCTCCAGGTCTATTGACTCCCGACCTGGTAGTGCGTTATCGACGGCTTCGAGCTGCTCCTTGTGTACTTGTTCCATGTGGACGCGCAATCCTTTGTTCGCATTAGCTAGGCACCAGGATGATGGAATAGAATAAATGAGGGGGACGTGAAGGAGTATTAGATACCGCCAGCTGTATTCAACCGCCTCCCGCATCGTTCGCACTTGTAATGCTTTGCCTTTTGATGAGCGATTAGTATTTTCAAGTCGTCAAAGTCGCGTTCGCAGTAGTAGCACCATGGCCGGGCGAGAAGGTCCTCGGCCTCAGGATTTTGCCTCTTCTTCTTCTTCGTCATGGTTGGCGATGGATGGTTGAGTAGTGAAGTGGGATTTTTTTCCTCCTTTTCTCCCAGAAATCAATAAGGGAGAGGGGGTAGCGAAGGAAAGGAAAAGTGCTGTGGAAAAATTAAATTGAATTGGAAGTGGCTGGCCGGGTAAGGGTGCTGTGCTAATTGCCCTAATTTGGGGATTTGCCAGAGTTTTTTTCTAATTTGTGTGTTGGCTTTTTCAGGGTTCTACACGTCTTGGCTAGTGAATCGACACAGGACCACTTCAAATATCATCACCATCACGCACGGCACTCCCATATACAACTATCACAACTTTCCTATATTATCATACAATCTCATCTTTGTAAATACCAAAAAAATTCATTCTCCATTCTCCCTCCCCAATCTCCCCATCCCACCCACCGCAACGCAAGCCACCCCCAGCCGCTTTCCTAGCCAAAAGCTTTCCTATCGTATCATAGCGAGAAGAAAACCACTTCTTCACCCCGCGTCTTGCGGTCGAAGGTCTGTGGGGGCCGGGGTGGGTGCCCATCTCTTATATTCGTTGCTAGAGCGAAAATACTCCTTAGCCGGGAGGGACCTTCATAGTTCATGTCCGGGCTTTGCTTACCTGGGCGCGACTCCGTGTGTTCGACATTTTTTTATATACCCCCAAGTTTCCGAGCCGGAATTGGGTTTACAAACTACAGATTAAATTGGTTCGCATAGAAATCACGATAAGCACAGATACCGTGCTGCGCTTATATCTCAAGGGTTATACATGTATACACGATTTCAAATACACGAAGAGTGTAGGGAGGTATAGACTAAAGATAGACTACGGTACTGGCAAATGCTATGGTACTCGAGTACTAAAGGCCGCGCAATAAGCAAGAAGAAAAGAAAAGAAAAGAAACAAACTCAAGAATAATAATCCCTCTAAGCCCGGGTATATCCGCCTTGATAGTGTAACATAAGAAATGTAGCTTAAAAGAGGCAGCTACCAAAGGACACCTCCCAGAAATCAACTCGTATATACACATCGTCCTCACTCACTCAAAAATAGAAAGAAAAAACGCCCACCCAAAACGATAACAGTAATAATAACGCGAACAGATAACATCTAACCCCCCTACATGATAACACACCCCACCTTATCCTCCTCCTCAACCACTCTCCTTTCTCCCCTCCTCCTCTTCATCTCACGGACGTTCGCAGCGGCGCTCCTTTCTGGTCGGCTCGGATTCCTCCTAACGCTCCCGCGAGCTCCTCTTCCCGCGCGAGCACTCCCCGTACCAGCACCACTAGTGCTCCTCACGCTACCGCCCCTGGAGCTTGGATTCCGCCTATGTCCACTGTCACCAAGCACTAACATTGAATTATTCGGTGCATAAGATTCCTGCAGGTTCATTCTGCGCCCGCGGGATGGCGAGCGGCCGGGGCTCGGTCTGCGGGTGGGCATTGGGCGGTATTGGAACGAGTTACGACTGTTCGTTGGAGGTTGCGATGGCGGTGGCAATTGGTCTGGGAGGAGGCTACTGCCGTAGTACGTCCGCGGCGGCTGAGGTAGTGGTTGCTGGGACGTTGGCGAGGGTGCGTGGCGGTTGTGACTTTGCTGTGGTAGTGGGGCCGACGACTCGCGGTACATGCTTGGTACCGGGCCAGCTGCCGGCGGGCTGGCGAAGACGTCACCGGCGCTGCCGCGCCGGCTGTATTGGCTCCGTTGGCGTTGCGTCGCCATATATGCTGATTCTTGGGTTCTCGCGAGAACGCCCATGTGCGCCGTCCCAGGGTTTCCCACCGCGGGACTGACGGGTGCGGAGCGGGAGTGGGAGATATCAGTGTGAGAGTGAGCAGGTTGAACAGTGAGGTTGGGCTGGTTATTCGTGGAGACGCGGAAGACACTCGGTCGGCGCACCATTGTCTCAAAGGTGCTTCTTGTGCGATTGAGGACGCTAGAAGCACGTGGTGGCTCCTCCGATGCAGCGGCAAAGGTGTTGAAGCGTGGGGGGCCCTGTAAGCTCAAAAGAAGGTGTGGGGGAAGTGGGCGGTCGTTGTCGTTCTTCGGAGTATAAGGCGGCGGCGGAGGGACCCAGTCTTCATCTTCGCGGAAGCCTGGCATCGTCTGATTCTGTATCGGTCTGCCATCTGGGCCCACTACTCGTAGATATCGAGCGCTTGTGGCAGTTTGGGGCACATTTCTGGCTGCTGATGCGGCTCGTTGTAGGGTGCCCCGAGAGCGTGGATCGCCATGATAGTAAGGAATCGCATCCATACCCTCATACTCAGCTTCGTCCTCATCAAAAGGGGAAAGCCTAGATGAAGCAGTTGAAGGGCGTGGAGGAGATGATTGAGGCGCTCTCGAAATGGGTGGTAGAGGTGGACTAATACTGCCAGCGTCACTCCTAGCAGAGCGTAGTGTCGACCGCTGCCGGTCACTGTTCCTCTGCTGCGCAACAGTCCTCCGCCGAACAAGGTCCACTTCCACTTCGATGTCATTCTGTTGCTCCTCCAATGTTTCCACAGGCCCTTGAATCCCATCTCCAATTTCCAGCGTCATAACCGTCTTCTCGCCCACTCCCGGCCGCCTTCCAAAATCATAGAGCATAACCCTCCCACCACCAATAGCCAAAAACTCCTCTTCCCCCGCCTCCCCGAGTAGGCCATCAACCCCACCCCCGGCCACTGCGACCAAACGCTCCGTCCCATCCACACACTGAACAAATTTCAGCCCAGCCAAAGAATTAACCTCACTGATCTCCCGTCCCCGAACGAAAACATTCCTCATCTTATCGCAAAGAACCTGCCACTGAGGAACATTAATGGCTCCCGGTTGACCCCTTTCCCATGCCAACCCCCCTGCTCCACCACCACCACCGCCATTGACACCATTCCCTGCGGTACTATTGCTCCGCTCAGGTGTTGTCGACACACTATTCACACTGCCACCATCCGACCCCTCAGGTGGTAAATCTAACTTTCCCGGAATTCCATAAACCCATACTTTTCCCCCGAACCCCGCTGCAACCATCCGACCATCTCTAGTTGGTGCAGGCAACGTAGTTGGCGGAACAACTCCCAGGCCCTCACTTGAGGGCCCGGTAAAGTATGTATGTCCATTGCGAAGGTCATCGACTCTCACAGCGCGGAAAGTCTCATACACACGGTCGTAGGTAAAAGTCCAGGTGTTTTCATCCACAGCGTGACTCTCCTGAAGCAGGCTAGCATGACTACTATCGCGTGAGCTCCGAGGAAACAAGACTTGGGTGGTCCATAGTTGCGCCAATCCTTCCACAGGCATGTCTGTGGAAAAGTGCTGTGCTGAGACAATTATCGTAGTCGGCGACCTAGAATTAAGTGTTGTCCCCAATAAAATGGTCCCATCGGATGAGAAGGCCAATGAATCAACCGTATCGCAATTGACTGCCCGGCGATCCGAAGCGACCGCATCCGGGAGTAAGGAATAGACTTCTATCCCCCCATTATACGCGGCACCCAGTACCTCGGCTCCTGGTGAAAGGGCGATGGTCCTCGGTTCGTTCTCCAGAGGAATCGCCTTCAAGATGCGCGCCTTGTCCCGGGTGAGATCATACAAGGTGACATGATGATTGCTAGAGAGAACGGCAATAGCACTCCCATCATCGACAATCGCGACAGATACTGGTCTCCTACTGACCCTGAGTTCCCGCTTAACGCCCACCTCCGGCTTCGATAGGTCGAGCACGAATATCCGGCTAGAGCTGAACGCCAGCAGGTGTCTCCCCCTCGGCGAGAATTCAAACCTGAATGGCTCGCCACCAGGAAATGCAGCAGCTGAGGAGGAGGCCTCGCAAACGAGCTGGATTTCCGTGACCCGTGGATGGAGAATGGTTTCAAAGAGTTCCCGTCGAGCCTTTGCGGTAAAGTGTTGGATCAGGTTGGGCAGTGAGTCTTCGCTTGGATCCTCAGGAATGTCTATCACTCCGGACTTCCGCAGCTGGTGGGCGTAGAGGAGCGGTGTTCGGGATGCCCGGTGCCATGTTGAATTGACAAGAGTTAGTGAATCGAAAGTATTAGGATCCGCCGCATACAATATTCTACTTCCTATTAGCCATCATAACCGGATAGAGCGCCTAACTGAGCCTATAGGAGATGGTGGAACAAACTGTTGTATAATCTCTCTCGGAAGCGTTTCAAAAACAGATCTACGCTCCTTCTCCTTTCCCTTCCCTCTTCCCTTGAAATCAACACCTTTAGAAGATGGTGATAACCTCACTGGCAGCGGCTTCTTTCGAACAGGGGAGGCCATGGTTGAGCTTTTTAAAAAAATAACTAAAAATAAATGGAGAAACAGGAATCTTGTGGTTTTGTCTCAGCAGATGAGAAGTTATTAAAATAAGTTTTTTTAAAAAAAATAAAGAATTCAGCGTTGAAGGAAGGAAGGAAGGAAGGAAGGAAGGAAGGAAGCAGCACGAGAATAAGAAAAGGGAAAGAAGGAATGAATAGAACAAGAACGAACAACCAAGATAAAAAAACCAGAAACCAATGAACTAGGGATGGGTATCAATAAAAGGAGGGTTGCGCTGTTAGAGAAACAAGAACTGCCAATTGCAGAGGGTGCAGACCAGAACGGTGTATTGTAGATCTCGGACTTTATTTCTAGTGGAGCTTGTCAGAGAAGGGGCCCTTTTTCGCAGGTATCATATATTTTTTTTTCTTTCCACCAAGGGTTGAAGGAGGGTGGGTTGGTAGCGGAGCACCGAAGGAGGTGGCAGACATGGAGATCGCAGGGCGGGGGGGGGGGGGGGGAGAAAGGGAGGAACATGCAGTTGGAGAAACAAGTATGATACAATAATATCATAACTTACGCTCTCCCCGATAGGATGGTTTAAACAAATCTCAGCCCCTTCACCACCTCACAAAAAATGTGTAGCGTAGCACAGTAAACACGGTCCAAGACATCCCCCTTACAGTAGGCACGCATCCGCCGAAGAAACAGTTGACAGCTACAGTTGGTTGGCATACCGTACTGTACAATACCAATACAGGACACAGCTTATTGCAGCGATAAGCCTCCCTTCTCCGTGTTTGTGGTTGACAGTCTACAGTACGAGGAGTACTTTTACCTTAACTTAGTTCGGGGGGGAAGTATACGAAGTAAGGGGGCACCAACGGGTCGACCCAGTGCAGTATAAAATGCACAAAATAGCCCTTCCTCCCTTCTCCTTACAGGTCAGACTACCGGTATTGACACTTCTTCCCCTCCCGGTAAACAAAGTTCAAACTTACCATATCATACATTCCGCGCTTCCAAAGGTCCAAAGGAATAAAAATAAAAATTTAATAGCCTCGCAAATGCACCTTATCTTCCCAGCTCACTTTGGCGTACAGTACTAGTATACCCCCCCCCCCCATACAGGCCTGCAACACCATCCCACCGGTACATACTCGTCCCAGGCAAGAAATACCCTGACACGGGGGGGGGGGGTAAACGCCACGTTAAGGAAGGGCGAAATATCTCTGAAAGATTCCTGAAATATCCTTGAAGTATCCCTGTTTTCCTGTAAATGTAAATGTCCGGGTGGAAATGTTCCTTGCCTGGGACTTCTAGTACTACTGTACACTGTACCTTATCCTATCCCTTGGGCCGTGTGACACGGTAAAATTCGGTGTCGGGCGGGCCAAACCAAAAGTAGCCACCAAATAGCTCCTGTTGGTAGCAAAATTGGACTTTTCAGACCATTACTGAGTCAGCACTTCTAGAGCTTCCAACCCGTTCGTTCCACATCCGGCTTAGCCAAGCTAATACCATTCCCACTCACTCTCTTTGTCAACTTTATTTTCGCTTAGTAATACACACAAAAAAGTAGCGCCTCGACAAAAATTTACATGTGTTTATGATACCTCTTTCAAAATGCTCCTCTCAGGCTTTCATGATCGCATCCCCCTCTACTACAAGTAGTACCGTAGTATGATACTCCCCAACAATGGCAGTTCTGCATCAGCCCCCTCCTGCGCCGCCTATCCACAATCGTCTCCATTTATCCACTCATCCACTCATCCACTCATCCACACGGGCCTATAATCTACCTTATCACAACTATCTCCACTCCGCACCGGTACTATACAGTATGCCGGTACGAGCACTTTGTACGAGTGCAGTCCCCCGACTGACCTCTCTCCACATGACACCACCAGTCCCCTAAAAAAGTGCGCACCTCACCATTTCTCCTTCCACTCTGCCCACATTACATAAAGTACTAGTACTCGAGTACGAGTACCATACTCGTGCTGCAAACCCCACCGGACTCACACATTCCGGATCCCTCAAAGCCAGGATCGGCCAACTTCCCTCTTTAATAACTTTAATCCCTGGCGGGTTACATCATTGGGAGGGGAGGAAAGGAAAAGAAAAAGAAAAGAAAAAGAAAGGAAAACGAGAGTCGTAAATAATTATTTTTTCGTTTTTTTTCAGCCTGAAGGGGCTGGTAAAATGCAAAAAAGGACGCTGCCAAGAAGGATAGGGAGATTCCGCAGCTAAGGATTCACAATTGATATCTTTGTGACACCCCTCGTTTACTCGTACGGCCTGCTGAAGAAAAAATGGGAAAGCAGGGGTCAGAAACATGGAAATCGATCGGCTCGAGCCAGCAAACTCTCCAACCAGAACTCCAGAATCCCTCATCACGTTTTCCCTTTTTTTTTTCTTTTTCACCGCAAGCTCGTACGTACTCGTACTGGGGCAAAAAGTGGATTGGGGAAAGCGGGATTTTGTGAATATTCCTCAGAGTTCGGAGCCCGCTCCCCTGATTGTGCTTAAGAAGACTACTAGTACGAGTACAGTACTTCGCTATACCGCCTTAACTTGAATAAGAGAACTTCGTCTCAGGACGTCCAGGTTTCCCCTTGAACTAATGCGTTGTTTTGTTTTGCTGGTATTTTCTCCCGTCCCCGTCGAAATAGGAAACTCAGACGTCCTGAGACAAAGTTCTCCTATCCGAATCAAGACGGTACTCGAGTGCCGGTATGATACCCTATTGCCCACCTCCGGAACCCATACCTTTCTTAGATTGGGGTGCTTGAAATTTGCTCCCATCTAGACCCGCTATTATTCGATATCCTTAACCACTGACCCACTTTTCATCAAACTTTGCTAAATAAATCAAATTTTAGAAGAAAAAATCACCTTATCATACTTCGGAAGTTCTTGCCACTCTTTCTGGCCTCGGGTGCAGCGATACTATGGTTGTCGCCATAATTGATGAAAACACTGGTTTGCCCCCTCACGAAGGTTGGCAACGTACGGTCCGGGAAGTGGATCAGACGAAGAATTAAACTGATTCGTCTGGGAATTTTGCGCAAATCCTTACTATGGGAAATTCGACAAAATAAGACCTCCGAACAGGCAAATCCAAAATGATATGCTATCAGAAATATCTCTTGCCCCTCTGAATCTCATCTCCTTAGTGTTGTGTGTCAATCGAGATTCCCACGTTATTTCTACTTTTTTAGTGCATTTTAGCTGATCCACTTCCCCGTCTGATCCACTTCCCGGTCCAATACGTCATCTCTCCGTTTCCAGAGTCCTCCACCGGTATCCTTAGCTATCTTTTAGATAGGACATCAACCCTAACTTATGACTTATTACTCGAACAACAACCTCGAAGATTCCAGATTCCTGACTACGAAATCCTCCTAATAACCCTACCCGAGGCATTGCGATATTCATATCACAGTAGAGATACACCTCGGGGGAGATACCGTGCTATCTTAACTTCGCTACACAGGCCTGTGCGCTGCCCAGGCGTGTCAGGTCAGGTGGAGCCTCACTCTCAGCACACTACTCTACTCGGCCACTTACAAAGTCTCCGGACGCTTTGCATTTATCCGTGCCTATCTTGGCAAAAGCATCTGGAGCTTTTCTAAATTGCCAAGTGCTGATGATGCTCCAGCCCCCGGCACTTCTACATCTGCACAACCACCCCTCCCCCCCCCCTTCCG
>Ga0307507_10009015_pt1 | contig 13485 bp, 18 predicted proteins | sample 7_EM_MG_FD_207223 | JGI IMG/M metagenome (GOLD analysis project Ga0307507, IMG submission 207223) | Populus trichocarpa ectomycorrhiza microbial communities from riparian zone in the Pacific Northwest, United States - 7_EM | ecosystem: Host-associated > Plants > Roots > Unclassified | place...
TATATCTTCAGATATGCGTCGGAGTAAGTTTCTATCATTGACTGGCTCTTTGAATCTGTTTTATACTTTCAACAACACTCGAATTCACTTTATTGACCACATTTTCTACAGAGATCAGAGATGCCTTCCAAATACCCCCCACAAGTACACGGGATGAACTTTGATGTCGTAGATACACTTGACCTAATTTATATTACGAGTAGTATTCTCCCCCTACTTTGCCAACGGATATTAAGGTAATATACACAACACGATAAGTACAACGTTGTAATGTGAGTCGAAAACGCTATGCCTACAAGAGAAGAATTAGTAATATGTCATAACATGTAGTTCATCACTTACAATGTAGTTGTAAGACGTTCGGTCTTCGCCCCTGGATATGTATTCTCTCTGGATGTATTATTCAGTAATGTCAACATTTGTGCGACTGGAAGGACATACTTCGATCAAATGTTCCACTCTCCTCTTTATGGACAGTGGGTCGGGATGGAATTTGGATGATAATTGCGAAGTAACTTCATGAATGAGATCGTTATGTGACAAATGTTTTCTATCCTTCATGATACGGACGATGCAGGCCTGAAAGAAGATTAGTTATGAAGAGATGGAAAATAAGCCGACAACGAGCCTCCATCATATATTTCCTCCCTTCATCGACTCGTTCACGCGTTTCTTTTCTTTCAGCCATATTTTCAAGCTTGGATGTGACTGTAGCGATTTTAACCTTCTTTGATTGGCATGTGAAACCACTGTTGAAAGAAAAAGAGTCGGTGGGATGTATATCCCGGCTCGGTGGATGTTTTCTGAGAATCTTGTACTTTGCACAAGCCAGTGACTGTAAGTGTCGTTTGAGGTCTGGTTCGTCAATTCCACTGGCTTCCTTTATTTCCTATAGATACCAATGATAAGAATAATTAGAATTTATCATTGCTATAACTCACAGAATATGTTAACAAGTCATCGTCGAGTAAATCTTCAAAAAGGTAGAGAATGGTCATAGCAAAAGTTGCTACGTTAAGTTCATGAGTTCGAGCCTTGAATCTGGCAATCAAGTCTGCATTCCCTAGAGAATATTGCCAACTTAGTCGGCGGCCTGAGTGTCGAGAGAGGTAGAATTGTTCAAAGGATTTACACGCCCTCGTCAAGTGAGCCGGTAGTATGCATGGCGATGGTGAATGATTCATCGGCCAAGCACCCGAAGTCATTATGATGACACTCAATTCAACCTCGGGAACCTGTGAATTATTAGAATGTGAGACTTCAGGTCCGATATTGAACCACTTACACTTGCTTTTTTCATATAATCAGCAGTAGCCTCTGCTGATAGTCTCATATCATTGAACATCCCCTCCATTTTCTGGGTGAATTGATATCCACACTCCGTTTTCAATTTAGCGAGCATACCCCTCTCCGCATCATCGGACACAGATCGACCATATAAAAGTCGTTTGGAGAGGTGCCCTTTGTAATATTTCTCGAAAACATCTTTCTCCGCGATGAAACGGAATGCAACTATTGTCTTATCCAGGACCGCATCGACCTCCAGCTCGGATTTCTAGATGAAATTCAAGACATTAATTCCTTGTATCCAATCATTTACTCACCCCCTTCAACCCTTTCTTAAGATGATCGTCAATGAACAACGAGATAAATTCCGAGCACTTGTCATTCAGATTTATGAAAGACTCAAAGGCCTGCCCAAAACTTCACTCTGAGATGCGTGGCCAAAGAAAAGAGGAAACCCACCCCATTGATAGAGCTTTCTATATCACGATTGGTCTGAAGGGATCTCGTCCATACTGTGTCATATTTGTCTTTTAGATCCAGGACGTCCTGGACCCAAAGCATTGCTGGTTGGACACTTGTAGATGGAAGCCGACCCTTCCCTTTTCCCTTGTATCCTTTATTTTCAATTTCCTGAGCGTCGTCTCCATCATCCACACACTCTTCGGAAATAGACCCTTCGTTGATAACCTTTCCCCTCCGGATTATGGAATCCTTCAGAGCAGATTTGATGTATTGTAAGCCAAATGGCACCATGACACAAAGCCTGAATAGTCGTGAGAGGTCGTCGAACTTGTTATTATCGATCATCGTATCAAATCCGGAATTGGGCTTTGAGATGACGCTTGGTAGATGTGGGATAAGCAGGTTGTCCTTTAGAATTTGAACGAGGGGAAGTGCCGTCTGACTTGAGAGGTAGTGGTGTGCTCTACGGTCCTCCTCTTGGAAGCGAATTTCGACCTGCAAATTTTCAACAATGGCACAACGAAACAAATTATGAACCCACGCGCTTCAAAAATTCCGTTGAGTCACAAGTATTCAGAAGATGTTTTCCCTCCTGGCTATAGAAAGCTAGGCTATGTTCCAAAATCTGTGGTTCCAGGATTTGTTTATAGACTGTAATAGAGTGGTCCGCCTGAAGACTGAGAAAGATGTCGACGCAACCCTTCACAACGGAAGAGGCAATATCAAATCCATCGCGTTCGTGTCGTATTTGATTAAGGATAGACGAGATAAGTTGGTCCACTATCGGATGTCTCATTATATATTCCAGGAAGAGATATAAACCTAGCTCATTGGTTGGAGGGACGTTGGCAGAAGAAGTGTGCACCCGATCCTAGAAGTACATTATATGATTAAGTCCATAAACGCACTTACGATCCAGACTCACCATGTACTTCAAGATTTGGCCAAGTCTAACCATGTTGTTCTTATGCTCCTCCCATACCTTCTTCACTGTACCCAACAACAGGCTATCCTCTGTGTTTTGCACAGTTGCGTCCTTGGTTCCAGAAGGAAAATATGGGATTATTCGCTCGTTGGCCATTGTTCCGAGATTCTCGACCACCAATTGTTTGACACCATTGTACAACATCTCACCATGCCTGTTAAGTACCATATTATATGCGAACCGGTGATTCTCTTCGAATGACAAGTTACAGGCATTCTGCTTTTGGATTTCACGGATATTCTCTGATAATTGGGTCCATGTCTTTTCAGCCGAAAAATCTGGACCATGCTGAAGAGAGTAAGGCAAGAACGAACTACGAAGAGAATCTCCACACCCTTTTCGGCGGCGCCTGGAAATGAATCTAAGTGTTGATTTACAGAACGATGCGCTTTCACTTACAATCTTGTGGGAGCGTCGGCGAACTGATGTGAAAAGTCAGATGAATACCCAACAGAAGCAGGTAAGAGCTACACACCAGTTGCCATGATACTTGTCGTTGCAAATACAATCGCTTTAGAACTTGTATATGTGTAATTGCATCAATTAGCAAATGACAATTAGACGACCGTGACCACAAAGACAGGTTTGTTCTTGTTGTGATCAACTTCAAGTTGAACATATTCTCATAAGTATCACAATTACTTGTGTTGAAAATGACATAACGACAAAATGTGGTGTTTATGTAGTATTAATTGGATGGATGTGACCTGTGTCATTATTGAACGCATCGGATTAGGGACTAAGTCTGTGAACGGGAGGAACGAATTAAATCCATGAAGTATTTTCGGAAGTTCTTTCCATCTAGATCGCGAAGTTTTCTGGTAAAGTCCGTAGCCGTTTCTGTTGGCCAATTCTGAGAGGGAAGGAATATGTTTAAGAAGAATGTGTATGCTTCCGCTCCTCTGATTTTACAGATGGTTTGCAGCAAGTTTGCAATTTCGTTTAGAACCTGTGGACCTTAATGAATTTCTGATTGTCGCGAGTGTAAATTTTATTAAGACTCACGACCATCATTTGTCCATCCTTTGGGTTGAAATTAGGCAGAGATGGGACACGGAATGCTGTGGGGATCAAGCGCTCGTAGATGAATCGTTCGAAACCTGGTAAACCTTGATTCACTCCGTGCTGACCGTTTGAATCCGGAGAAGGTTGTCCCCAAGTGGTCACACATCGACTGAAGAAGATCACAGCAACTTTTTCGTTGGCCGGATCTGAAACATCTTCGGCGAATCGTTGCATCATTTCGATCAAAGCTTCAAACCCAGAATAGTTCCCTTTTCAAGCATTATGAAAAGAAAATAAAGCAAAAGGCCAAGTCAACTTACGATCAGATATAAAGATCCCTTGAAGCTTTGAAGCCATGATATTGTTCAAAAGAGCAACATAAGCTTTCTTTGTTTCGATTTGCGCGTTTTGTTCATCTGTGCCCGATATTGGTTGCGATAATATGGCTGCAATATGAGTATTCAGAGGACCAATCAGTTGATCCAGAACGTCGAACATTTCTTTCTAGATAGACTTAAGGAACAGTATTTCAGAGCAAAGATCGACGAACCTGGAGTTTGTGGATAAGGAGGCCTATGAAGTTCATGAAATCAACCAGTTCCGAGGGTTCGAAATGTGTTAATAAATTGCTCATCAACGGCGGGATAAAGTGGGTGACTGATGGTCCAGCAGTTGCCAAAATTCTTGCAAAAGCAAATCTTGTCTAATGAAAAAGGTAGAAAAAGGTTGATTTTTTTGAAGTAGAGTAGGCGTACCGCGTCTCGAATAGGCTTAAAAATATTCATCGCCTCCAAACATACAAGGATAGCTTGTGCTATTTCCGTGAAGACCTCCATTGGCGGAGGGATATAATTTGGTGGCACAGGATTTGGGTAATCAGGAAAACCTTTTGAGATATTGCCAAGAGCCATGATAACATGATGAACTCGGACAATAGGGATGAGATCAGACGGTCCATTTGATCTGAATGCCTGAAAATTGAGGGAGAGATCGTCCATCAAAGGTTTAACTAAAGAAAGCAGCATCGCTGCCTGTTCCGAAGGAGTCTTGAAGATCAAAGAACACAGAGTGCCTGTTGTTTCGTAGAGGTAAAGTTGTGAATTGAATGTTGAATCCTTGATGGCTTCTGAGAGAAGATCGGTTTCGGGCTCCTCAGGTTCTGGAATTTCCACGACGATTGGAAGGAGATCCCGCAAGCTTGCGATAGCAGTGGGGACAATGTCTGGCGGAATGTCGTTTTTCAATTCCTTGATGAAACGATGGCAAAAATAGAAAAGTCGGAGTCGATATCGTATATTATCGTTGTGCAAACCCCTGGGCAAACATATGTCAGCAAGAAAACTAAGAGGATCAGCGGCTTGCACCGTACCGCGAATCCACCATGGCTTCCAGGGTGGGTAGAATGCAATCTTTTCGAACTTTGAAGAAGTCCGTGTATCGAGAAACTGTCTCAAAAAACTGCGCTGAGACGGCCCTATTGGGAAATGATGAGATCCCTGATTGAACCAACGCAAAAAGCATGTCGCCAAGAGGTGTCAAAGGGTATTCAGAATAATCTGTGAATTTTCGTTTATCCCGCTCTACCAAAGGTGCTTGACAAAATGCTACGCGTCCCTTTCCGCCACCTGGAGGTTTATCAGCTCGTTCTTAACAATATGCAGTTTTTACCTACTTCTGTTGATCTCGCCGAACAGATAGATCAGATAAATTCCCAGCTCGGCATCATTCCACTTCAATGATACCCCAGAGCTATACGCAGTTATCGTGTTCGACGCAACTTGTCGAACGGCTTCCGTGACGAGATTTTGTTCGATTGCCAGGGCTGAATCCAAGAAGACCCGCAAATCCTTAAGCAAACCATGATGAAGTAAATAATCAATGTGACGGAAAGGAGCCTACCTTTCTCATCTTCTCGAATTCAGCAGTATCATCCTCGTCCGCATCATCGAGCTCGGGGTTCTCATCCCACTTCAATTTTGTCAGAATGACATCCATGAGCGAAACAAGGAAGGAGCGTGTTGACTCGTTGAGCGGCCCAGAGCTTACTTTACGAGCCCGCTTATACTGTCGATAAAGACGGGGGTTCACAACTCGAATTTGAGTTAAACGAAGAGGACTCACAGAACCCAGAATGGTTGATAGGAGGGGGAACACAGTCGAGCACGTATCGTCATATGAATCGGCTAAGAACCGGAGCATGACAGGTTGAACTTGGGAAAGATATGTCGTGGCTTCATCTCTGACACTTCCAGGAAGACTTTCCTAAGTCCGGGTATTTGAAAATGAGCGGTAAAGTCGATGCATATGACTTGCCTCAGTCAACTTCATCAATTCTTGACCAAAAGCATTGAGTAGCTTCCCGAGGGCCTCTCTATACGACTCCTCGCCTTCATCTGTATCCTCGCCGCGTTCAAGTTGTTGGAGACGCGTTTTTGATTCTAGTGCATCTAGAACTTGACCTAGAGACAAAACCTTGAGGAGTTGCAGCTTATCACTCGGTTCCTTCAACCCTTTGCTGACGATGCGGAGAAGGGACACAGACGTTGCTAGTCGAATCGGTAGGGAGGGATCGTCCAGGAGGTTGAATAAGAGTGGTACAGTACTTGGTGTGATAGTAAGGTTGATGTCAATCCAACCTTTAATGATTTTGTCAGCAATTCCGTGTTTGCGAAATGACAAGACAGTGGACACACCAACATAAGAGCTGAAGGCACGCACACCCCAATCTACCACCTCGATAACATGATCTAACTCCTGGTCCGTTGCAGCACCTGGGTTTTTTCTTAGTTCCGACAGATGCTCTGCCCGATCCGAGACAATTGTCAACACTGCTTCGTTGATTTTCGCGGCATCACGTTCTCGAACTCCATCTCGCACCCTTCCATCGCGTCCGTGTCGTTGTGCATTGAAACTTCTGGCAGACTTAATTAATTGGTCCGCGACTTCTCCTGATATTTCAAGGACGACATGGAAAAACAACAGAGAAAGGTGTCGGTTAAAGCCTCTCTGAGTACTTTGTTCTGCTGTTTGGATGAGCGTAAAGAGATCAGAGAAGAAGGTTGGCCACTGCTCAGTGTAAGTGCACAAAAAAAAAAGAGTCAAAGTATGCGAGAATTTGTTGCGGATAACTGGAGTTGTAGCGTAAGAAAGTTGTCTACGAACGCATGGAAGACATACAAGTAGCGTCGGCTTCTGCAGGGCCCAAAACATATTCGGACTGAATGTAATTGACCAAAGCTTGTTGGAGAGTCTGAAATGACTCTTCGTCAAAAAGCTCGAACCTGAATAAACAAATGCTTAGTTGGTGTCTATATCCATGGTGGCTGCCATAAAGATTGGGGAGTTCGACAAGGAAACTCGAAATCCGAGCATTCACTGTCATATATAAAAAAGGCAATGAGTGGCTCACCTGTTGTCCAAGAATTCGTCCAGCACACGAAGGGAGAAAAATCGTGCTTGGGGTGGGTATTTCCTGGATCCATCTGGATTTTGATCAACGAAGATCTTCAATGCCAGCCTCCAGGTTTCATTCGCATTTGTTTGAATCGTCGAAAGATACGCTAGCGCCTCTTGGTGCAACGAAATCTGTGTTTGATCAAAGGCAATGGAGATCGCTCTGACAACTTGTTCGATCTGCTGTTCCATTACTGACGATAGTCGCAGAATGGCGCAACACTCTATCTAAGTGAATTATGTAACCAGCAGGGACTGAAAGGCAGGAAATGGGTAAACTTTTCAAGTGAAGAGCTCGCTAGTATGTCTGATTTCGGCAAGCCGGCCCGGTACCGCTTAGCGCCGGGATGTCCTGCAATTGACAATCGGTACTCAATTGGTACTATCAGTGATTAGCGCTAACTTGTCTCGTACTACAATCAGTATTGAATTCGGGAGCTGTGAGGAACTACTGAGGAAGGGCGAACCGGCCAGGGATGAGTCAATAAACAACTTTGCGGCATGCCTCACATTTTTCGACTCCGAGTCCAATCCGAGTCTGCCTTCAATTCCTCTTTTCCTGATAAGTTGAGTCTGCTCTACTATTCTTTCACCGAAACTGACAAGAATTATTTAGGGCGCTTATCAGATCCTCAACAGATCAACAAACTACGCATCAAATTCAATGAGGCTTTCCGATTCCGCTTCAAAATCTCGAACTTGGATGGTCCATTGTTTGAGACAAATGGCAAAAACCTTTGGGGAATATTGTGGACACTTGTCACTATGACGACAAAGATTTAGATATGCAAATGGAATGCGTCGGCGATTGTTTTTCCAGTTCTCCAATAAATTCTGGATTCTTCGCTTCGTCTGCATTTCCGATGACCGACCAGTATCAGGCGGTGTGCTCAGTTCTACCTGACACTAATACAAATGAGATCATCATTCAACGAAATCGCACATTTGGATGTTCCAGTACCTGCCAGCACATCTCTTGTCTGAACCCTATGGGGTGAGCTTTCACCGATGTCATTATTACGACCATCCGCGGCCGATAAAATTAAACGTGCTTCAGTAAGTATGTACCTCTTGCGAAGCCGAGGTGGTGGTTAGGTCATTGTAAGGACTCCTTCTTCATGGTATCTGCTGTACAGCTGTGCTACTAGTAGCGCTCTTGTTATGCGTTGGTCATAAGCCTGAGCCTGAAACCGGTTACCGAACTGAGCCGCATATTGGCATTGACAGAATACTTACAAAAACTGAACTAAATGTTTTTTCTGGAGACCTTCCATGGCCACCACGGAAAGTTGTGGGCCTGAGTCAAAGGGCGTCATAATTAACTCGACAACAAATCAGGTAATCGGCTACGTGGTTGACACGACAGGAAATCGTATTTGGAAGGTTCATCCGGACTATATGTGCCGTTCTCTAGTAATCACAAATACGACATATTATTACAAGTGATATTTGTATGGGATGGCAGTACTCGGTCGACCAGGATCCATTGATTGATTACGGAAGCATAATTCCCATATAAAGGCATACCTCTTTCTCAGAGCTGGCTTGCCGGCCCTTGTGATTCCCTCCTGACTCCTACTTCAATGTCTGAGCTCTCTCTCTCCTCCGACTCTGACTGGCTGGACATCTCCAGCGGTCGCGAATCCGACGATAATGTATCTCTTAGTGACCAAGACAGTGATCGCGATGAAATCAGCTCGGTACCACATTCTCGCCGTTCATCGTTCAGCACCGAGAGCTCTATTGGTGGCGATGTAGAGGCATGGGAAGGGTTTGTCTCCGATAGCGGTGAAGAACCGATCGATGCTCTCACTGGCATGTATCCAGTGCCACTATCGCCTCCCTCAGGGACTGAACCCACCGCAGTAGGGTTCATTCCGAATGCCACCGAGGTCATTGACCCGTTTGTTGCAGAGGAAGATAAACGAGTGAAGGAAGCTCTGGATCAGAGTTTCGTGGGCACACTTATTGCATCCCGTTCCAGTGCTCCTGGTCAGCACAGTTCCAGCGCTCACACATCCATTCGAGACCTTCGTTTGTCTTTCCCCGATCCATTGACTAGTCGGGATGACTTGAATGGGTCCTACCAAGATGTTCCTTCCACCGTTTTTAGCAGCGTCGTCCCGGATGTTGTTGAGTCCCCAACGTCTGAGTCACCGTCTCCGCCGCATAGCGACCAGGGTTCTTTTCTTACACCCGAAGTCCAGCGCAACGAGAATACAACAGTTGATCCTGACCCACCCATCGAATTGGATATCATCCTCTATGGCACCTCTTCCTCGATTAAATGGCAATTCGTTCAGAATCTAATTCAAAAGGCCATTTCGGCATCTGGCCATGAATTTGTGAACAGCCTCGAGGACGGTCGTCCAGTGCAAAGCCTTCAATTCTTCAAAAGATCTAATGATGATTTGAGTTTTTATGAATCGATAAATGTTGTGGACCGAACCAGCGAGGATTCGTTGAAGGTCGAAACGGTATGATAAATCATTCAATGCTTTGCAGCTTTTTGTTAATGTTTCACCCCATCAGGATGATTTCACAACCTCTACTCGTCGTTCATTGGCCATTGTTTATCTGCCAACTGCCGAACTTCCTGCCCTCAGCCTGCATGATGCCTTCCTCCCTGTCCTCATTCCCTCATCCCCGAAGATGGAATGCGATAATACCGTCATACGCCAGGCTGCGGAGGATGATTGGGACCTGCTCGGTATATCAACCACTAGCACCTTGCAGCTGGATGGTGGTAAATCTTCAGTGATTGATAGCGAATCCATTACAGATATCAAGCCGCAACTTGCTTATGAATTGCTCTCCAATATAGGGGACGAACACAAGAGGTGCAACGGCTCTCATAAGCAACTCACGGAAAAGATCAAGTCAGTCAACGCAGTAACCTTGTATGTTTCTGCTTCACTTGTCCTTTTGTATCACTAACCGTCGAGAAGTCTCGGAGTGATGTCAGTTGTTATGGGTTTCGCTCTCAATTCGATGTTCCAATCGCCGACACCTTCTCCAACCCCGACCATTAACACTCCTTCCAGTATCAGTCAGGTCTGGCAAACAATTGCCCCTCCTAATCGCTCAGTCGTTGGACCTTCAACTGGCTTCAACCAAGTCAAGGAAAATAGCATCAGCTCTTTCGAACAATTGGCATTATCTATTTATGACTCCCGCTCTACTGCGATCTCTGTGACCTCTCCATCTTCGATAAGCCTCATTGTTCCCCCCACCTCCATCGCAGATTCCGCTTCATGCTCTATCAAGACCCCAGACTCGCAGAAGCCATCGACGGACGTCATCATACGGTCTTCAGCAGTGTCTTTGTCGAAAGTCACCCAGTCACTTTCGACCCTATCTTCACCCAAGAGCGTCGCGGTCATATCCTCTACCTCTCCGAGCTCCGCTACCGGCAAGGACGCTATCTTTGACCCCACTGTCCTAAACCAGATGAAGTCGATTTCAGAGGCTTTCGATGCGACCACTAAAGCGTTAACTGAGACTTTCGGCCACGACTTTGCAGACATTGTCGACGCTGCAGATGAACTCTTGACGTCGTTCATCGAACACACCGATAATGTCATCCAGCAATCCAAAGGGAAGGCCCGTGCGCTGGGAGAGCAGATCCAGAATTTGAATGAGGAGGTCGTGTTCCGCAACGAACGAGCTAAGAAACGTGCAAGGGAATTGAAGAAGAAAGGTGGTGACATTGTTCGTGCGGCGAAGGACGAATTGAAAGAGAGGACAAGGAAGGCAAGACAACGTGCAAGGGAGCTGAAGCAGACAGTTGTTGACAACCGAAATGACGCCTTGAGGGTGTGTGTTAGGAAGCGAGTGTTTGCCAAAGGGAAGAAGCGTGAGGACTGTGAGCAATGGAGGTACTCAAGAGTCAAAGTTGCCCGAGCCGAGAAAGAGAACCGTCGTCATTCCACAGGGATGCGTTGGGCAGACTACAGGGCTTGTCGTTTCCCCTTCTGATGCATGAGATCTAGTACTTTTCTTTCCCTATCTTCGTCTATGTTATCACAACTCAGCACATTCATTCCAGTTACTTCTCGATATAGGTATACAACACTTTAAATGTAAAAAATATTTTGGCACTCTATGGACTGATAATAAATCCGGACTCGTCATTGACAACAAGCGTCACTGGCTATAAATGCCACCCAAAACATACCTCTTTATTTAGATGAATCGAGTTTCGAAAGGGCTGCATGAGCATTTGATATTCCCTCCTGCATGTTAACGGTTTCGGCCTGATGTAAACTTTGTTGAAAATACTCCCGTGCGGCGTCTACATCTCCAGTGAACTAGCAAGATCATCAGCGTCATTCTAATGCCCATCCGAAAGTCAACTTGCCTGTCTGACCATGGCGAAATTATACAGCAATACGGCATAGACCTCCTCGCAAACGTCACGTCGAGAAAAAGAAACTGGGTCCCGTGCTGCTCGGGTCAGCTTCAAAGCAGCTTTGAGGCGAGCTTCTTCAGTAGCCAGGACATCTGGAGGGATATTATCACTTGGATGTCCTCGTAGTCTGACCTCTGCCAAGTTGCCCAAGAGCTGAGCTGCTGTAAGAGACGTCAGTCATAGCAAATAGGAAAGCTAGGACTCAACCTCTGCATTTACCCTCGACGGTTGAAGAAAGTCGGGAGTCGGAAAGGATAAAAGCGACTGCCTGCAAGTACAGTAGCGATGCGTACCTAGGAGAATAAGCAAAGCAATAAAATTGTGTCAGAGAACGAACTTACTCGTGCTTCCCTGTCCGAGCATAGAAACTTCCTAAAGCTTCGAAGGGGGCAGAAAAATCATTCAGCATCGCCCAGGACGGCAGTTCAAGCTCTTCGAAGGTTTTTTGCTCCACTTTGCGGTGTGCAGCTCCTTCTGGCATAATTCCTAACAAGGCCTCGACACAAAGGGTTAGCCATTTTTCCTCTTCAGCTAATGGTCTTTGAAGTGTATTGGCTAACTCTCCAAGTTTGTACGCAATGGACAGTCCTCTTATTTTGTCCGGTAGAGTTAGACTCTCCGGCGACTCTGATGCCCTGTTGACCATATGGAGCAGGCCCCGTTGGTAAGTGAAGTAAGCATGTTCCTTTAGTCCGGCATCTTCGAGGACGCCAGCAAGAGTAATCGCAACTCCAGTCAACTTTAAAAGTGGATCGGGACCTAAAGTGTCGAGAGGTGCATCTCTGGTGTCGTCCCATGCCCTGACAGAGGTATACCTGAGAAGCAGCTGGAAAAGAGCATTCTGCTTACCTGGAAAGATACAACAGAGCGGTAGCAAAGTCACCTTTTCGTTTAGCATAAAGACCTTTACGCAGATTCTGCCGTATTTTGGGAGGCCACATTGTCATGGCACCATGAAAATGTTGGTACCTGTAAACTTATTCTTCAAAAGGCGGTAACATTAGACAAGATGCAATTACAATTCGTATGCAGAGAGGCTGAGACCAAAAAGAAAGAGACCAGAGAGGACGGGAGTACTGTATTTCTTCCATTCCGAGTCTGGAGAGTGTGAGAGATTTGGAATAGAAGCAGCTGGAATTCCAATGTACCTTTTCTTGGTTGAAATTCAGAGAATAGCCTAACAGACTGGTCCCGTATCCTGATTGCTGCAAGGGCCTTAAGATGGTGTCTAGTAGAAAGGCGGAGAGAGGGAAGCGACATAAGCAATTGCGGTCCGCTGAGCCGGTCTGCTATGTTCGGACAGCCGAATAAGCCTGTTCTCGTCGACCAGGACGGTGGCCTCGTGTGTGTCCGTAACAAGTTATACCTGCACAGGTCTCCTCCTTACTGGCGCGTGGTATCGTAATGGCCGTCTCCTGCCTTCAGGGATCTGCCTCGTGTCTGCAGATGTTGCTACATCGGCAGACCCGGCTAGGCTTGTTTAAATAGAGGGGCATCTTCATTTTGCTCTTTATCTCCAGTTGATTTCGGTTTTCTTCTTCTTGATCGCCCACCCGCTCACACCCCCTGCCGCATTCTTGCCCAAAGCCAGCCCTTGACAGAATGCTGATCCCTCTAGGGCTCTATCTTATGATCTGGTTCCTTTGTGTAGACGACACCGAAGCTGCAAGACAACAATGTCGACTTCACCCACGTAATCAAGCAGCCCTGAAAGATCCACAAGGGGGTTCAACCAATACAACATCCACCGGAATAACACCTCAACCTACTTCCTTGCCCTCCTCACCCCCCATACCATTTATCTATGGCAGGGACAAAGTGAGAGGAGTCAATATGTTTGTCACACCTCATTCAAGTACCAATGATTCGAAACTGACCATAA
>Ga0307507_10009016_pt1 | contig 13480 bp, 15 predicted proteins | sample 7_EM_MG_FD_207223 | JGI IMG/M metagenome (GOLD analysis project Ga0307507, IMG submission 207223) | Populus trichocarpa ectomycorrhiza microbial communities from riparian zone in the Pacific Northwest, United States - 7_EM | ecosystem: Host-associated > Plants > Roots > Unclassified | place...
CCCCAGACCTCATGAGGAAGACCTACCAGGCCCTCCGAATCCGCGCCAGAAATATGCTTATCCAGGACTGGAACAATGACGATCCTCCACCCCCGTACTATGAACACCCCCCCTCCCTTTCCCCACACCCCTTTATGGGGCCGGGCAAATTTGTGGCGGGCAGAATCCACCAGATGCGATCGGCAAAGAGCTATCTAGCCGCCCACCCCTCTTGGTCTGATGAGAACCCAGACCCAACCTGCCCACGTTGCGAAACGGGACCTGAATCCTTCCAGCATGCCATCCTCTCCTGTCCCGCCCGCACACGAGTCCGAAACCTCCGGCTGAAGGAGGTTTCCTCTCTAGCGCACGACGCACCGATATGGTCCGACCCCTCCCTCATACAAGCTCTAGGCGAGTACATCACGGACACGAAAACCGGTTTCCCCCCGGACATGCTCCCCGACCGATATAGCCCCCCCCCCTCCTCCCCCCCTCCCACACCTAGATGACTGGTTCCCCCGCGGGGGTAAACTGGTTAGTTATTTTTCCTTACATAACTCATCCCGCCAAAAAGACGCAGATACGAGAAGTAGTTTTAGCGTTGTAATTTCTTTATATTTTTGATTCCGAAGGGAACGACGGGCAGAGGGTTTTGGCCTATGTACTTTCACCAGACGTGGTGGACGGGATAAGAGATGGTTTCTTTTGTTTTTTGTTTTGATTTATAGGTTTTGTTTTTTCCATAGCTAGCGCTGCACGAAGCTTCTTGTACCTAAAAACAATGAACGCATGATAAAAAAAAAAATAAAAAATAAAAAATAAAAAAATAAAAAAAAATAAAAAAAGGCAGAGGATTTGGGTCACGAACCATCTGCTCTACACACCGGGCGATTGAAGTCTCAACACCATGAGTTTTCATCGTCAACATCGACCACCACCGGACTCTCAGTGAGCTGCACCCGCACTCACCGTGAGCTGCACCCTCCCCCTCCTGCTTTACTTCCCTTATCATGTTCTTGGGCCCTGGCGTCCTTGTTTCTAGGGGTCGTTTGGCTCAATCACCCCCGCTTTTCGCTTGTGCTTCGCTGCCTCGCTTAGTGTTCGCACCGTCGGCAACACCCTTTGGCCCATGTTCCAGCCGGCTGGGACTACAGTTCGCAGTAGGAGAAAACATTTCAAAAGGCCACGGTCGATTTCTCCGTTCACTTCACCTCCACTAGAGGCTGCCTAGTCAGACACGCACACGGTTACTGATACTTTCTACGGTTATTGGGTCTACCCCTCCTCTGCCCCTTCAGGTCTCGTCCCGTTGCTCGGTTAGAGCTAGCATCCACTCCCTCGGCTGGCATCCTACTGCCTTCACCGCCCTAGTGACTGCCATGGTCGCGCCCCTCGGTTACGTTCAGTCGTTGTATTGCACTGCCTCGGTGGCGGATGTCAACCCCTTGGGTTCTTGAGTAATGGTTGCAACGTCACAATGGTTTTAGTGGCCCCCGCACCCCCTTTGTTCTTCTTTCATTGTCGGTTACTTAGGGTTTCACAGAGTGCTCTATCAATTATTTCATTTTGTTAGTAGTTTACGGCAAGGGTTTTCCTGTTGATTCCTCCCCATGTATTTATTTGTATTTTTATTTTCGACGGCCTAGTCGGAGGGGGATTTCTGATTTTGCGTGGCTGGTGTGGGGTTGGTCTCGAACCAGAGAGTCCTGGATTGATGGCTTTTTCCCTGGCGCCGGTTGGTCCACAGAGGTTTTTCTTTATCATAGCTAGCGCTGCACATAGTCTTTGTACCTAGATGATGAATAAAACAAAGCACATGAAAAAAAAGGAATGAAAAAAAAGAAGAAAAAAAAAAAAGGCAGAGGATTTCGGTTCTTCACGCAACCATCTAAGTTCTTTCATATACTATACTTTCAATACAAAAGATCTTTATCTACCAAGCTTCCGGGAACCAAGACACGACTGTCTTATATGAGCCTAACGATCGACATTGCTACATAGGAGTCAACGGACTTAGCTATCGCAACATCTATTGGGCAAGAAAGAAGTGATCGTTAGGAGACTATCCGTTACCTGCTGCAAGTGTCACACAGAGAGAAGAGGATTGTAACATTTGGTTGCGTCAACCAGCAGCACCTAACAAACAGACAAAAAGGAGACCAACAACCAAAACGACATTGACCCTCTAGCAGAAAATCTCGACCTTTCATCACTAGGAGAAGGACTTGAAGGAGCCTTAACGGAGGAGAGGGCACCAAGCCCTACAACAGCAGAGCCACTATCACTAATCGGATCAGACAAAACAGAAGAACCAGGAAGGTCACAACGAAACATGATGGCGGCTACAGCAGAACAAGGGGGAGCGACCTCCTTGGAGGCAACCCTGATCCTGAATCCTGAACAGATGAGAAAAATCATTGCAGCCTTGAGCTGGGGAACCAGGAAGGTCAAGGCCAAGGAACCCGAGGTTTATCGAGGAGAATGACACAACTTACCAGTATGGCTAGCCCAACTCATAGTGTACTACCGGACGGTAGGATGACAAAACGGACAAGATGAGGAAAAAATGCTCTGGGCAACAAGCCTGCTAAGGAACGACGCGGGAACCTGGATCACACCTTACCCAGAAGAAAGATTCACCCCAACATGGAACAATTGGGCGGGATTCAAGGCCGAATTACGAAGACAAGTTGGCGTGATCGACGCCAAGGGAGAAGCAAGGATCAGACTGAAAAACATGAAACAAGGCAAACGATCAGTCACTGAATACTGGAAAGAATTCCGTCTCGGGGCTAGCGAAGCCGTGTTGGACGATTCCACTGGAGGAGCATTACTTCTTGAAGGAATGATCGCCGAATTACAGAACGCCTGTGGAGCTAGCAGTGAGGAATACGAGGACCTCGAAGCCCTAGCCCAATGTGCAATCCGAAAGGAAACCACACTGGCGACGGTCAGACATATCCAAGGATGGCCCTCAGCAAGAAACAGCAAACTGGAGACCGCTATATCACGAAATCTAGATGGGACATATCGACCCGCAAATACTGGGAACAAGAATTACGGCGACCCCATGGAACTTGACGCGACTAGGAGACGACCAGGATTTAACATCTCAAGGGAAGAATTCCAAAGAAGAATACGAGAACAACTATGTCTCCAGTGCGCACAACTCGGACACCTAGCCAGAAGCTACCCAAAAAATGATGGACACAAAGCATTCAACGCACAAGCCAGGAGCTGGCAACACGCGAAGAAAACTGCGGCGTGGCAAACCAAACCAAAGATGAGGGAAATCGAGGTCGAGCAGGAACCCGAACAGTCAGGAAACGACGACTGTCCCCAGTAAGAGAAAATCTAAGGGACAGACCTGAGCGAAAACCCATAATCATGGAAAACAACTACGCGGCACTGAACTACACGGAAACACTCGATAACGACAAACACCATATTATGGTCCAGATACAACCACACGGCGAAAAGGAGTCAGTCACTATCAACGCCATGATTGACTCAGGAGCAACAGAAGACTTGATCGATGGAGAAGTCTGCAACAAACACGGGATCAAGGTGATCACAGCAAAAAGCCCCACCGAGATTTACCTTGAGGACGGAAAACCAAGCGCTATGGGTCCAGTTACCCATATGACGAAAGTACCTATGGACATTAGTAGCCATAGGGAATCAATAACCTTCCAAGTGTCAATCTCCAAAAGCACGAAGTCGTCCTCGGGATGCCATGGTTAAGAGAACCCGATCCAACAATAGATTGGAACGACAAAAGGATCACATTCAACAGCGAACTAGGTACGACTTGGTGTCTCCAGGGTTCGCTCGTTGCATATGCGATACCCGAAGAAAAAGCCCTGGAAGAGAATCTCATTACCAGATTCTCCAAGATCGAGGCCAAGAATGGCCCGACGGCCAATGACCAGAGTGTCCGAGTTAAGAAGCTATCCGCTGCGGCCAGAGTGCCAAAAAAGGTATCGTCAAGAGCGGCAGGACACGACCTGTACGCAAACGAAGGAACCGACATTCCTATCAGAGGGCAAGCGATAGTTGGGACGGGGATAGCTATTGGATTACCTCACAACACCTATGCACGAATTGCACCACGAACAAGTCTAGCAGTCAAACACCGGCTCATGACAAGTCCAGATGTGATAGATTCCGACTACAGAGGTCAAGTGAAGGTTGTCCTAGCCAACCTAGGAGACCAACAGTACTGAGTGGAGAAAGGTGACCGAATAGCACAACGGATCATCGAAAAATTCGACAACCGAGAGCTACAAGAAGTACCTCAGTTGGATAATACCGAGAGGGGAGATCAGTGGTTCAGGAGCTCAGACACCACCATGGACCAGAGGGTCACGGGCCAGAAGGCCAAAGCACATATGGCGATCAACGAGATATCAGCAAGAGCTTTCGGACAGTTCTACCGAAGAGGAGAGACGACCGGCATCCTAAGGTGAGATGAAGTCGACAAGGAAATTCAGCTAGAAGCTATCAACATTAGCACAGAGCTGGCGAGAAAGAACAAAATGAACAACGAAGACCAGGACGGGAGAGACACGGTTCCACAAGAATATCATCACCTATTGGATGTATTCAAAAGAGGAGCAAAAACGACAGTACCACACCACCGACCAGGCATCGATCTAGGAATCGACCTGGAAGAAGGAAAAACGGTACCCATCAAGAAGATATACGCCCTCAGTTACGATCAACTAGAGGAGCTACACCGATATATCAAGCGAAATGAAAGTCGAGGGTGGATCCGAAGGGTAAAGTCGGGATGGGCCTCACCGATCATGTTTGTCAACAAAAAAGATAGGAGACTTGGACTCTGCGCCAACTACCGAGCGCTCAACGAAGTCACCAAGAAGGATCGACACCCGCTACCGCTCATCAGCGAAGCACTGGATAGACTGGGAGGAGGCAAATACTTCACCAAGCTGGATATCAAGGACGCCTACCACAACATTCGAATCATAGTGGAAGACGAGTGGAAGACAACCTTCTCAACGAAACTAGCGACTTAGGAATACCTAGTCATGCCATTTGGACTATGCAACGCACCAGCAGCATTCCAACGATGGATCAATGAGGTCCTTATGGAACACATCGACATGTGTTGCATTGTCTCTCTGGATGACGTACTCATATATTCGAACACCCTAGAACACCATCGAAAAGACGTCAGCAACATCCACGAAGCAATACGAAAATCAGAGATGAAGGTCAAACCATCGAAATGCGAATTTCACCAAAACGAAACGGAATGCCTAGGATTTATCATTGGACAGGAAGCGGTCAAGAGAGACCCAGTCTAGACACAAGCCATCTGGGACTGGAAGACCCCCAAGAAAATCAAGGAACCCCAATGCTTCCTAGGTTTGTGCAACTTCTACCGACGATTCATAGAAGGTTTCAGCAGGACGGCCAAACCGTTATAGGCAAGAACAAAAAAGGAATGCATTGGGAAATGGGAATGGGAAGGGAAAGAACAACAAGCTTTCGACGAATTAAGGACGAAACTCACCACGGCACCAGTACTGGTCTACTCCGCCCCCGTCGCACCGACCAAAATCGAGACAGAGAGCTCGAAATACGTTTGCTCCGGTATACTGTCACAGCAATGCCAGGACAGAAAGTGGAAACCAGTGGCGTACCAATCCACGACAATGTTGGACGCCGAATGCAACTATGACATACACGATGAGGAACTACTAGCGATAGTCCAGGCATTCCCCGAATGGAAAAGATATTCAAGAGCAAATTTGAAACCAATACGGGTCCTCACAGAGCACAAAAACTTAGTAACCTTCATGACGACGAAGGAACTAAACGAACGACAAGCACGATGGATGCAAGAATTAAGTCGATACAACTTCAAAATTGAATATCGACCAGGAAAAGAGGGAGGGAAGCCGGCCGCACTCACAAGAAGACAAGGAGACCTACCCACGGCAGGAGATACGAGAATCACTCGAAATGTGGGAATCTTATTGCCCAAACAACGATATTGGAATATCCCCGAAACAGAAGAAATCAAACGCGACATATTGGAAGCAACGGAATTCGAAGACAAGGACGAGGGAGAGATACAGAAGGCAAGCAAAGTCGTCGATGATATCCCAGAGATCAAGAGAAACTTGGACGAAGGAACAAAAGAAATGAAAGCAGTAGCGCTGGGGCTATGCCAATGGAAGGAGGACCTCTTATGGTACGAAGGAAAGATGTGGATACCAAAGGACGAAGGAATACGAACCACTCTTATCGCTAAACATCACGAACCCCCACAAGCGGGATATGGCAGAACGGCAAAAACCACCGAACTCAACGGCAGACGATATTATCGCCCAAAGATAAGAGACGATATCAAACGGTTCATAAAGAACGGCGACACATGTCAAAGGACCAAGGTGGTCCAACATGCACCCTACGGATTGCTACAGACAAATGAGGCCCCCAATCGCCCATGGGAGTCAATAGCTATGGACTTCATTACGGACCTGCCGATATCAGACGGTAATGACACCATAGTGGTGGTCATCGATCGACTGACCAAAATGAGCCATTTTATCCCTTACTGAAAGGACCTCGATGCACAACAGTTCGCCAACCTCTTCATGAAAGAGATAGTCAGGTTACACGGACTACCACACGATATCATCACTGACAGGGGGACACTATTCACCTCAAACCAATTGAAGGAAACTACGGGGAAGTTTGGAATCGAACGAAGACTCAGCACGGCATTCCACCCACAAACAGACGGCTTGTCCAACTCATAGTGTACTACAGGACAGTAGGGTGGCAGAACGGACACGATGAGGAAAGAATCCTCTATGCTACAAGCCTCCTAAGGGACGACGCAGGAACCTGGATCACACCCTACGCAGAAGAACGAATCACCCGAGCATGGGACAATTGGGCAGGGTTCAAAGCGGAACTACAAAATCAATTTGAGGTAATCGACGGCAAAGGAGAGGCAAGGATCAGACTGAAGAACATGAAGCAAGGCAAACGATCAGTTACTGAATAGTGGAACGGATTCCGCGTAGTGGCTAGCGAACTCGAGGTGGACGACTCAACCGGAGGAGAACTGCTGCTAGGAGGGATGATCGCATAATTGCAGAACGCCTGGGGAGCGAGCAGCGAGTAATCCGAAGACCTCGAAACCCTAGCCTAATGGGCAATCAGGAAGGAGACCAAATTGGCAACGGTCAGGCAGATCCAAGGATCGCCATCGACAAAAAGCGTCCAACGAGAAACGATCACACCACGAAACCCAGATGGGGCATACCGACCCTCAAGTAATGGCAATCCGAAAGACGGCGAGGGTATGGAACTGGACCTGACTGGGAAGTGACCGAGATTCAACATCCCGAGGGAAGAATTCCAAAGGAGGATACCAGAACAACTATGCCTCAAGTGCGCACAACCGGGACACTTAGCCAGGAGTTGCCTGAAAAAAGACGGACCAAAACCATTCAACTCACCAGCCAGGAGAGGGCAAACCTGCTAAGAAAACCACCTCCTGGCAAATCAGACCAAAGTTTAGGGAAATGGAGGTCGAACCTGAACCCGCACTGTCGGGAAACGACAACTGTCCCCAGTAAGAGATGGTCTGAGGGACAGACCCGAACGAAAACCCATCATCATGGAAAATTACTACGAGGCACTCAACTGCACGGAAACACTCGATAACAACAAGAACCATATTATGTTCAAAATACAACTACACGGCGAAAAAGAGTCAGTCACTATCAACGCCATGATCGACTCAGGACCAACAGAAGACTTCATAAACAAAGAAGTCTGCAACAAACACGGGATTCAGATGATCAAAGTAAAAAACCCAAGCGAGATTTTCCTTGCGGACGGAAAACCAAGCCCCATGGGTCCCGTTACCCATATGACGAAAGTACCTATCGACATTAGTAGCCATAGGGAATTGGCAACCTTGCAAGTGGCAAATCTCCAAAACCATGAGGTCATCCTCAGGATGCCATGGCTAAGAGAACACAACCCAAAGATCGATTGGAACGACACAAGGATCATATTCAACAGCGAACGATGTACGACTTGGTGTCTGAAAAGCTCGCCTGTGGCATATGCGGTACCCGAAGAAAAAGCCCTGGAAGAGAATCCCATCACAAGATTCTCCAAGATCCAGGCCAAGAATGGCCCGACGGCCAGTGACCAGAGCGTCAGAGTTAAGAAGCAATCCGCTGAGGCCAGAGTGCCTATGAAGGGAACAGCAAGAGCGGCAGGACACGACCTCTACACAATTGAAGGAACCGACGTTCCTGCCAGAGGGCAATCAGTCATTGGAACGGGGATAGCTATTGGATCACCTCACAACACCTATGCACGAATTGCACTACGAAGCCGTCTAGCAGTCAAACATCCACTCATGCCAAATGCAGCTGTGATAGACTCTGACTACAGAGGAGAAGTGAGGGTGGTCCTAGCCAACCTAGGAGACCAACCATATCGAGTGGAAAAAGGGGATCGAATCGCACAACTGATTATCGAGAAATTGGACGACAGGGAGCTAGCAGAAGTAACTCAGTTGGACAATACCGAGAGAGGGGAATCAAGGATTCGGGAGCTCCAACACCACCATGCACCAGAAGGTCACGGGGCAGAAGGCCAAAACACATATAGAGATCAACGAGATATCAGCAAGAGCTTTCGGATAGTTCTACCGAGGAGGAGAAACAACCGGCATCCTAAGATGGGATGAAATCGAAGACGAAATTCAGTTGGAAGCTATCAACATTAGCACCGAACTGGCGATAAGAAAGCAAAAAAACAACGAAGACCAGGACGTGAGAGACACGGTCCCCCAAGAATACCACCACCTGTTGGATGTGTTCGAAAAAGGAGAAAAAACAAAGGTACCACCACACCGACCAGGCATCGATCTAGGAATCAATCTGGAAGAAGGAAAGACAGTACCTATCAAGAAGATATACACCCTGAGTTACGACCAACTGCAGGAACTCCAATGATACATCCAATACAACGAAGATCGAGGATGGATCCGAAGGGTAATGTCGGGACGGGCCTCACCAATTATGTTTGTCAAGAAAAATTATCGGAAACTGAGACTCTGCGCCGATTATCGGGCGCTCAATGAAGTCACCAAAAAGGATCGACACCCGCTACCGCTTATTAGCGAAGCATTGGATAGGCTGGGAGGAGCCAAATACTTCACCAAGCTGGATATCAAGGACGCTTACCACAACACTCGATTCAGAGAAGGAGACGAATGGAAAACAATCCTTTCAACAAAACTAGGGACTTACAAATACATAGTCATGCCATTTGGACTATGCAACGCACCGGCGGCGTTCCAACGATGGATCAAAGAGATCCTTATGGAACACATCGACATGTGTTGCATCGTCTACCTGGATGACCTACTCATATACTCGAATACCCTACAACAACACCCAAAAGACGTCAGTAATATCCTCGAAGCAATACGAAAATCAGGGATGAAGGTCAAACCATCCAAATGAAAATTCCACACAAGCGAGACAGAATATCTAGGATTCATCATTGGACAAGAAGGAGTCAAGACAGACCCAGTCAAGAAACAAGCTATATGGTACTGGACAACACCCAAGAAAATCAAAGAAATGCAATGCTTCCTAGGGTTCTGCAACTTCTATCGACGATTTATAGAAGGATTCAGCAGAACAGCTAAACCACTATACGCGAGGACGAAGAAGGAATGCATCGGCAACTGGGAATGGGGAGACAAACAACAACAAGCATTCGAGGAATTAAGAACGAAACTCACCACAGCACCAGTACTGGTCTACTTCGACCCCCTCGCGCATACCAAAATCGAAACAGACACCTCAAAATATGTTTGCTCCGGAATATTGTCACAACAATACCAGGACACAAAATGGAGACCAGTGGCGTACTGATCCAAGACAATGTCGGACGCCGAATTCAACTACGACATACACGATAAGGAAAAACTAGCGATAGTTCAAGCATTCCACGAGTGGAAACGATATACGAGCGGAAACCCTAAACCGATACGGGTCCTGACAGACCACAAATATTTAGTTACCTTCATGACAACAAAGGAACTAAACGAAAGACAAGCACGATGGATGCAAGAATTAAGTCAATTCAACTTCAAAATCGAAGACCGACCAGGAAAGGAGGGAGGAAAACCAGACGCCCTCACAAGAAGAGAAGGAGGCTTACCCAGAGCAGGGGATAAGAGACTCACGAGGAATGTGGGAATCTTATTGCCCAAAGAACGATACCCGGATATCCCAGGAACCGAAGAAATCAGACTCGACGTATTGAAGACAACGGAATTCCAAGACCAGGACGAGGGAGAAATACAGAAGGCAAGCAACCTCGACCACGAGATCAATGACATCAAAAGAAACTTGGACGAAGGAAGCAAAGAAATGAAGGGAATAGCGCTGGGGCGATGCCAATGGAAAGACAGTCTCTTATGGTAACTAGGAAAGATTTAGATACCAAACGACGAGAGGATACGAACCGCTCTTATCGCTAAACACTACTAACCCCCACAAGCGGGACATGGCGGAACCGCAAAAACGACCTAACTCATCAGCCGACGATATTATTGGCCAAAGATAAGAGAGGACATCAAACAATTCATAAAAAATTGCGACACATGTTTAAGGACTAAAGTGGTCCGACATGCACCCTACGGATTAATACAGTCAAATAAGCCCCCCGATCGAGCATGGAAATCAATCCCTATTGACTTGATTACGGACCTGCCAAAATCAGAAGGATATGACACCATACTGGTGGTCCTCAATCGGGTGACCAAAATGAGCCATATCATTCCATGCTGAAAGGACCTGAACGCAAGGCAGTTTGCCAATCTCTTCATGAAAGAGATAGTCAGCCTACAAGGACTACCACGCGATATCATCACCGACAGGGGGACACTATTCACCTCAGATCTATGGAAGGAAACTGCGGGGCAATCAGGAATCGAACGAAGACTCAGGTCGGCATTCCATCCCCAAACAGACGGAAAGACCGAACGGACCAATGCCATATTCGAACAATATCTACGAGCGTACATCAACTATCAACAAGACGACTGGTGTGATTACATACCACTCGCAGAATTCGTGTACAATAACGGATATCAGGAGACCATAGAGAACACCCCCTTCTTTGCGAATTACGGAATCAACCCCGAATACGAGATGATCGGGCATCTAATCCAAGGAAAGCAAACCAAACCGGAAGAAATGACTCAGTTGCATGAGTCATTTAGGGACGAGATGGTGGCCCCACAATTACGACAAAAAAAAGTCCCAGTATCTACACATAAAACCCGATCCGAACCTACGCTCGGGAGATAGGGTCTGGTTGTTGCCACGTAATATCAAGACCATCAGACCATCAAAGAAACTGGACTACAATAAAATCGGCCTTTTGAAAATCTTGGCAAAGATTGGGACAAGCGCATATAAGCTGCCATTACCACCCTCAATGGCCATACACAACACATTCCACATCTCCCTTCTCGAACCTTACCAAGACAACCGATTCTCCTCCCAGAAGCAAGAACCCCCTCCTCCTATTCAGATAGAAGGAGAAAACGAATACGAACTCGACCAAATAATCGACTCCCGACTCCACTACAACAACCTCCAATACCGAGCTAAGTGGAAAGGTTACTTACCAGAACACGATTAAGTCTGGTACCCCGCAGCAAACTTCAACAATGCAAAACAAGCAGTCCAACGATTCCACCGGCGCTACCCAAGAAAGCCCGGAGTGGATACACGTCACAATCAACATATCGTCCTCCGCACCTTCCCCCCGTCGTCAAACAAGAACGACGCTCACACACACCAGAGAGCGACTCCCAGCGCATCGCTCGTAACGCTACCCACACTAGCCCAGCATACTCGCGCTCACCAAAGAGGGAGGTAGCACACGCCTCCATGAACTGGACGGACTGGACCGATGATGGATGCCAAATCCATCTTGGCGAAAAAGGAGGGTCAGGCTGGTACCCACAATTCCCCCCAAGATCGAGAAAGCCAAGTGTCGCCCACGACCACGACTGGAGACAGGAGATGGAAGCGAACCCAGGAGAGGACTGGGCCCCACAACAACCTCGCCGGAGAAGGGCCAGAAGGGCTCATAACGAAATCACGGGCTAGGAGCATTCTTTTAAGGACAACTGCAACGAACAACCGATGGGAAAAGGTGGACGCCGGCTATTACCCATGACAAGTGGGAGAGAAAGGAACACTGTCAAAGAATGACAGAAGTGAAGATAAGAAGAGGAGAGCCGTGAGGACACGGCTGGGGGAGGAGGAGAGCAAAAGAATCGTTGGTCCGAACGTGGAAGCGCAGAACAAAACGATCTCGGACCTCCGAAGCCAACTCGATTGCGCCGCGCAAACCATCGTTGCAAAAGACAACGACCTCGAACGGCTCGATAAGGAAAAGGAGAAACTCCAACAGGCCTACAACCGATGCAAACAAAGGATGCGCCAAATCGGAGGTATGCTCTGGAAGGAAGGAGTTCAGCATCGTGGGACCGATGCAAGAGGGGGAAGGGAGCTAATGTCACATACGGTGACTAAGCAAGGCAGACTCTCAAATGACTAATAGTTATTAGTTATCGGTTGGTTATCTTTCACGCTATGAGATCAGTTGACTCATAGGTTTTCACATGACGACGCAATAGCGTGTCATTGGTTTATTGTTAGTGGTTGATATTTCACATGACGCACAATTGTGGTCATGTGGTTCTTGTATTTCGCACATGACTCATAGTTATCAGTCATGGGTTTCACGCATGTGACCGCGTTAAGGCACATGACTTGTTTTAGGAGTTTTGATTCGTTGCGAGGTAGGGCGCAGCTGACTCGGACGAGTCCGCTGATGGATTTCACACCCTGACTCACTATGAGTCATGAGTCGTGTGACGCGAGGGTATGAGTCACGCAGGGTTAGGGTTGAGAGAAGAACCCCTATATGAGGGCACCCTTGGGGCAGGAGATTTGGGATCTTCACGCAACCATCTAAGTTCTTTCATACACTTTACTTTCAAACATCAGCAAAAATAATACTCTGCGCCAGGGGCGCCCCATGTGTCTGGCGCACCTAGCGCACATAACGTCAATCGCGAATCAGGACGCAACGTCGATCTGACGTTGCGTCCTGAATTTCCGTCACCTAACGTGCCGCGCCCTGACGCTAACCTGACACGGACCCTACGTTCTCTGCGCCCTGACTGCGCCTGGTCCTCTTCTCTTGCGTCCTGAACACCTCTGATTCTCGGTTGCTGCACCAGGGCGACGCCTGATGATCCGCCGCTCCCTCCTGATCACCACTGATCCTGGCGTCTTCTGTCCTGACGTCCGATCTTTATCTTCCGCGCCTGGGCCTCGCTCGTTCCGACGCCTCACATCAGGATCCCATGATCCTGAGCTCTCTAGTCCTGGTA